>SKEP01001192.1_pt1 | contig 14145 bp, 13 predicted proteins | sample 4826901 | NCBI WGS metagenome assembly SKEP01 (sample SAMN11008806, study PRJNA524170) | human gut metagenome | biome: Human fecal sample; material: Feces; isolation source: fecal sample from pouch patient p4, p43, p49, p54, p55 | host: Homo sapiens | place: Israel: Tel-Aviv | collected 2014-03-20
GAAAACCATCAACCATGAGGGGCTTCGGCCCCGTTTTTTAGTGGAGGGCTTATGGCCGGATTAACCAAAGAGCAGCGTGCTGAACCTGCTGCAGCAAAACTTGCGGCCGCGCAGGTTGATGCCAATGATCCTGAACAGCAGGAACAGCAGGAACAACAGGAACAGCAGGAACAGCAGGAACAGCAGGAACAGCAGGAACAGCAGGAACAGCAGCTGGTGGCGATGATTACCGATTTCCCGGCATTCCCCGGCGGCCCCAATACCGCCAACGTTCACCCTGATGAAGTGGAGAACTGGAAGGCGCACGACTGGAAAGAAATGGAGTGATGCATGATCACTTTCATCACCGTTGAAGATGTCAATTCGATTCTCGGTGCCACCTGGACAGATGAAAGCAAAAAAGCCAAATCTGTGCTGATGGCTAATACCTGGATGAATGGACTTAACCTGAAACTGCCGTGCGATAAGGCAACTCACGAAACCATTATTCCTGACGATGTGAAACAGGCCGGCGCCTATGCGGCGCTGTCGGCGGCAAATGGCGGGCTGTATCAGCAGAAAACTGATTCGGGGGTGTTACTGAGTAAGAGCGTTGATGCTGACGACGTTTCTGTTTCCAAAACGTTCGCAGAACTCGCTACCAACAGCTCTGCATTGCTTGATTCTGACCTGCAGCTGGCTCTGGCCATGCTTAAGCCATACGGTGTAAATCAGTCGCAGGTGCGGCTGGTAAGGGGGTAACATGCGAAATCCGGATGTGCATTATGCCGGTGACGGGCTCGGTCCTCGCGATGTGTTTGTGAATGGAAACCCGATCAGACATGTTGTTTACGCAAACCAGGCAAAGGGTATTGTAGAGTTTTCTCCTCTCCCGGGGCGGGTTAAGCGTAATGGCGAAATTTATACCCGCAAACTCCGCGGTACAGTGATCGTTAAACCTCAGCAGCGTATTGGTGGGTGCAATGGGCATTCGTGACGAGCTGCAAACCGAAGTCGCCGCGGCATTCGATACCGACCTGCAGGATGCCGTTAAGGATTTCACTGGGTCATACACCGTTCGGGGTGCCTGGGATCCGGTGACGGAAACCGGCACTGAAACGAAGGTGACTTACTCGGGGCGTGGAGTGCTGGCGCGCTATAAATTGCGCCGTATCGATGGCGTTAACATTCTGCATGGTGATGTGAAGCTAACCGCCCTGGTTAACGAGGTGACTGATAAGCCGGCCGTCGGGCATATCATCACCGCACCGGATCCGATTACGGGTGAGCTTCAGCGTTACGAGGTCATCACCGCTTCTGCCGACTCTGCTGGCGCTGCGTACTCCATTCAACTGCGGAGAGCGTGATATGGCTAAGGGCTGGAACATTGACCCGGCGGCATTCGCCGGGCTGGTGGAAGACGATGTGAGGTTACGGCAGAGAACCATCGCCATTCAGCTGCTGAATGAAATCGTTCAGCGATCGCCTGTAGGAAACCCGGAGCTGTGGGCCATCAACGCGACCGCGGTTCAGTACAACAAAGCTGTTGGGGAATGGAACGAATCTCTTTATGCCGATCCTGCCAACCTGACAAAGACAGGCCGTCTCAGAAAGAAAGTCCGTGTTAATGACAGCATGGATATCAGGCGGCCGGCTGAGTATCGAGCAGGAACCTTCAGGGCATCGCATTTTGTCAGCATCGGCGAACCTAATCATTCCGTCCCGACCGAACCGGATCCGCGCGGGACAATGACGTTTCTTAATGGCAAAAATATCATTGACCAGGCGCCAGCCTACTCGGTGATTTACATCCAGTCGAACCTGCCTTACTCCGTGCCTCTGGAGAATGGCCACTCAACGCAAGCGCCGACAGGCGTCTATGCCGTCTCGTTTAATGGTGTGATTCAGGCCCACAAATGACCCTCACAGAAATCAGAAACGCTGTCATTACACGAATGACGGCGCAGACCGCTATTGCCGCTGAGGACGTGCGTTATTCAAATGACAGTCGCGGCACATACGACCCAACAGGCAAAGCCATTTGGGCGAGATTAACGAATGTTACTGGTGTTGCCGGAGCAAATGAGATCGGCGCTGGCCCGGTGGTTCATCGAACAGGTGTCCTTATTGTTCAACTCTTTGTTCCCGTCAATGACGGAACCGTACTCATCACCGAAACAGCCGACAAAATCCGGGAGCTATTCGAATTTCAGGATGACGGCCGACTGAGCTATTTCGCGGTTTCCTGCTATGACGCGGGAGAGGCTGACGGCTGGTATCAGATCAATTTAAACATCCCATATCGCGCTCTGTAGCGCACAATTAACAGGAGGCTCCTGTGAGCTCAGGTGCAAAAGTAGTAGCCGCGTTTATTCGCGAGACAACGCCAGGAATCACGCCTACAGCAGGGGCGTGGAACCTGCTACGTCGTTCTTCATTTGGTCTGAAACCAACGCAGAACACCAACGACAATGACGAAATCGCTGGTGACCGCATGGCGCAGGGTGTTTCACGCGGCACAGTGGATGTCGGCGGCGATGTCGGCACGCGGTTTCGCTGGAACCAGCATGATGATTTTCTTGCCAGCTGTTTCGGTGCCGAATGGCTAAATAACGTGCTGACGATGGGTAACGGTCGCATTACGTTCTCCGTGGCGACTTTTGCCAGTGATGTGGGGATCGCCCAGATTGCCCGCGGTTGCCAGGTTGGCACCTTCCAGATGGAAATCCCGGCCGATGGTGATATCACTGCAACCATTACGTTTGCAGGGCTGGACTGGGAGACGAAGGGGGACGATACCAGCTATTTCACCACGCCGGTTGATTTAGCGGGGGCGCTGCGTTACTCCTTCAAAGAGGTCACGAACATCCGGCTAAATGGTGTTGATGGCGGGACAGGTTTCTGCGTCGACACCTTTAACATTCAGTTCGACAACAATATGCAGACCCAGCGCTGCATCGGTACCGGTTCGGCGTTCGCCGGCGCAAACATTCCGACAACCTTTACCCCGTCAGGTCAAATCACGCTGTCATGGTCAAAGGCAGCCTGGGAGGTTTACAAAAAAACGTTCACCGGCGAAACGGTACCATTTAGCTTCTCCCTGGAGAATGCTGAAGGTTCCTATACCTTCGATTTCCCGGAAGTGCAGATCTCCGGCGACTGGCCGGATGCGGGGAGCACTGACATTGTTCAGGTTCAGCTGGATATCACCGCGGCCAATACTCCGCCAACTATCACCCGCGTTCCCAAAGTGCCGGCGACGGCAATCAGTGTTGCGCCAGCCACTTCAACTGGGGCCGTGGGATCTACTGTGACGTTAACCGCCACGCTTACGCCAGCTGATTCAACTGATACCGTCCAGTGGACGTCATCGGATCCGACTATCGCCAGTGTGGTTTCTACCGGGCAGAAAACAGCGAAGGTCACGCGTAACGCAGCCGGTACTGCAACCATCACCGGTAAGGCCCGCGCCTTTACGGCAACGTCTGAAATCACCGTTACCGCGCCTTAATTTACCTGGCCCGTTCTGCTGAGCATCGCGGTTCGGGCTTCATTATGGAGTTATTATGCTGATTGTTACCCCGAAAATTGATTTAAATGGTGAACGCTGGTTTTCCCCCTACAAAAAGCCAGAAGACAGCGAAAGGCAATTCTCGTCGGAAGAAGAGTCGCTGTTTAAACTTCGCCTGCTGGTGGCCAGCAGCGAGAATCCGCAATATCGCTCCCGTAACGCGCTGGTGCGCCGCCACATCGATAAGATGGACGCAGGTTATAAGGTAGGAACCAAAGAATTCAATCTCGCCAGCGTGGGCGATATCGACTCCGTTGATGACCTGCTGATCGATAACGTCGCCCGGTTCCTGTTGAAAGGCTGGGAGGGGGTGGGCCAGTTGGTGGATGGCTCAGAGGTTGCTCTCGACTATACCCCAGAGCTCGGGATCGCCATGCTGAAACAGTACCCGGATTTGTACTGGCTGATACTGGCCGAGGCCGCAAGCATTGCTCAGGGTAAGGAGCAGCAGACTCAGGAAACCGTAAAAAAGCCATAGAGGCCCAAAAGTGGCTAAAGGAATTCGCCGGCGAGCAGGGCGAGAAAGCAAAGTGGCGCAGGGAGAAACTAAATCTCCCGCCCATTCCGGAGCCTGAAATCGATGCAGTCACTGGGGAGATCCTCAACGCTTACGCCATGATATCGCGCGGCAGGAAGTATGCCGGCATGGCCGGAGTGCCGCTCCCTCTATCCCTGAACGATATTGAGCTTTACCTGGCATCGCGCACCATCCTGATCGACCGCATTGAGTTTGACGCAGCGATACTGGCTCTTGATGATGCCTGGAGGGCTGAGTGGGCAGAGGCACAGAAACGTGCAGCAGATAAGAAAGGAAGCAATTGACCTACCATTAATGGTGGTCCATGCTACTAAAAGTCGATGATAGGATGTTTCCGATTGCAATCAAAGGAAACATATAATGAAAAAAGTCATCGCCTTGGCGCTTGGAGCGCTGTTACTTTCTGGTTGTACAGTACGTGTTGCAGATTTGACTGTGGCGAGTACTAAAAATTACAACCTCAATGGGGGTAAGTTCTATAAAGGGAAACGTGTAACAGCAGAAGATAGCTATCCGGTTATCATCTTCCCTCTTGGCATCCCGAACGTTAAAACAGCCGCTGACCGTGCGATTGAGAAAGATCGCTGTGCTGTTGGCCTGTCTGATGTCGTTGTTACTCAGTTAAATCACGCTTTCCTGTTCGGCAAGATTGGTCTGCGTGTTGAGGGCAACCTTGTGATTGACCGCAGCCTGCCGGGTTGCGAGAACGCAAGCTGATTGATAAGGCCACCTTCGGGTGGCTTTTTAACTGATGGGGTAGGGTATGGAGCCGATTTTTGGGTTTATGTTATTTGCTCTTGCTTGTCTGATTGTTTCCATCATAGCAACCAAGAAGCATACGTTATTGATTGGGTTTACCTATTTCGTAGCAATGTGTGCCGTTGGTTTTTTGTTAGTTAGGCTGGCAGCCAGTGTTAGCCATGATGGATTCATTGCGGGTTGTGCGGCGTTCATTTCACCATTACTTGGTTTGTTGGTTTCTCTTTCATCAAGGGATGATCAGCAGTTGGCGATAAGTAAAGGTGAGTCCGCAAACTATAAGAAATGCCCTTTCTGCGCAGAGTCAGTTCGAAAAGAAGCCATAAAATGTAAGCACTGTGGTAGCGATCTAAAAGAAACAACCTAAGTTCAATTAGCCCACTCAGGAGGGCTTTTTATCATTGTTTAAACATTTCCTAACCCGCTTAATCAGCGGGTTTTTTATTGCCCGGAGAAAGGTAAATGACTGAACAAACATCCCGCCTTGCTATTATTCTTGATAGCACCGGAGCAGAAAAGAACGCGGATAGTTTAGCCAGTGCTTTAAACAAAATAACGGCAGAGGGTGAAAAAGCAGAGTTTGCAACGGATAATCTTTCCGCAGCTACTAAAGATCTGAACTCCCATCTTAAGGTCGGACCAAAACACGCTATCGAAAATGCGAAGTCAACAAGGTCGCAGCGAGAAGAAATAGAAAAATTACTGGATAAGCTCGATCCTACATCAAAGGCGTTTGATGAGCTGGATAAAGCAATGGAGCGGCTGAAAAAAGCAAATCTATCTGGTGTGCTTGGGGCGGAGGAATTCAGCCACTACAGTTCCATTATTGATCAAACTCGCAATCGTCTTCAGTCTGCGCAGGATGAGTTGACTGGGTATACGCAGGCCCAGAGAGAAGCTGCGAAAGCTGCTCAGGATTCAGCAGCGCAACAGGCGCAGCAGGAGCGAATTCTCACGCAATTACAGGCTCGCCTTGATCCCGTCACCCACGCATTACAGGCTCTTGACGAGCAGCAGCGGCAAATTTTCGAATATACGTACAGTGGTGCGCTTAGTATCCAGCAGTATGATGCCTACAGCGCCAAAATTGCTGAAGCTCGTCGTGAGTTGAACGGAGAAGCGCAGGCAGAACGTGACGCAGTAAAAGCGCAGGAAGATCAGCGGGCTTCGTTGCAGCGATTAGTTGGCCAACTCGACCCTTTCTCAGCTGCGTTAGATAAAATCAAGAAACAGCGAGCTGAACTGTCGGCAGCCAAAGACGCCGGGCTGCTTACGCCTGAATACCACGCAGAGCTTTCAAATAAGCTGGATTTAACAGAGAAGGGGCTCAATCAGGTCAGCAATGAAATGCGGTATGGGGCCATCTCGGCAGGGCAGTATAAAAATGCCATGCGTTTACTCCCCGCGCAATTGAATGATATTGCTGTTGGCCTGGCTGGTGGTATGCCTTTGTTAACTATCTTCATGCAGCAGGGTTCGCAGATCGCCGATTCGTTTGGCGGTTGGGGTAATCTTTTCGAGATTATAAAACAGCAGCTGCTGGGGGCCGGAGATGCCGCCGATGAATCAAGCGATTCTCTGTCAGATAACGCTAACTCATTGTCTGAAAATGCAGAGAATGCCAAAAAACTCACTGGCTTTCTGAATCCCATGGCTATTGGGATCGGTGCTCTTGTCGCAGTTGTGGGTACACTCACATATGCCTGGTACAAAGGTAGTCAGGAGCAACAGGAGTTCAATAAGTCCCTTGTTCTGACCGGGAATATTGCCGGGGTAACCACCGGGCAATTAGCAGACATGGCGAAATCGGTCGCAGATCATACAGGGAATACCACGGCTGCCGCCGCTCAGGCACTAAACCGTGTTGTCTCAGGTGGTAAAATCGCTACAGGTTCAATGCAGACTGTCACAGAGGCCGTTGTCGCAATGAATGATGCGACCGATGAATCTATCGATAGCATGGTGGCAGACTTCGAGAAAATCGCACAAAACCCGGTAGCTGCTATTGGAGAACTGAACGACAAATATCACTTCCTAACACTGGCAACCTATAACCAGATTAAAGCGCTTCAGGACGAGGGTAATCAGCAGGAAGCCGCCAGGCTGGCGACTGAAGCATATGCTGCAACTATGAAGCAGCGTGCAGATGAGATTGCTGAAAGTTTGGGTACCTTGCAGTCAGCATGGAAATGGCTCGGCGATGAGGCCAAAGGTGCATGGGATGCAATGCTCAACATTGGGCGTGAAAAGAGCCTTGAATCCCAGCTTGAAGAGGCAGAAAAAGCCTTAGAAAACGCACAGCGAAGCCGCGGATTAGGTAATGGTCTGTGGAATACCTATGGAGTTAACTATCAGGGCAGTGATAACGCGATCGCGCAAGCTCAGGCGCAGGTTGATTCTCTGAGGGGGCAGATTACAGCTCAGGGTGTGCTGAATGACGCTATTAGCACCTATAACAAGCGGCAACAAAAAGGCGTTGATGCAATGCGGCGACTGGATGCACAAGCAGACCGGATGGCATCTAATGAGAGCAAACGCAAGAAAGAGCTTGCTCAATTAGACAGAGATCTTGCAGACGCCAGGGCTGCAGGCACGTCAATCAGCGCAGAGGAAGAAGCCAGACTTCGCGCCAATATCAACGAAAAGTACAAAGACCCGAAATTACCCAAGACGCCAAAGGGTAAAGCATATACCGAGGACGCAGCAACCCGGCTGCTTGATCAGATAAACCAGCAGACTGCTGCCATGCAGTCCCAGCTGGATGCCAGTGACAAGCTTAATAGCGCGACACAGGCTCGTATCAAGTTCGAGCAGCAGATTGCTGACCTCAAATCTAAGACGCAGCTCACCGCTGACCAGAAGTCGATCCTTTCCCGTTCAGATGAAATCCTCCAGGCGTATAAGCAGCAGGAGGCACTGCAAAACTCTGTTAAGACCCTGGACGACTACCGGAAGATGCAGGAACAGGTAAAGACGAAGGATGAGCGGACCAACGATCTGCTTAAAACTCGTCTTGAACTGCTTGAGAAGGCCAAAGCAACCGGGCAACTAAAACCCGGTGAATATGAAAAAACGCGGGCAGATATTTATCAAAACACCGATATGCAACTGCCCTCGACGGTTCGTAATGTTGTAGGAAACCTTACACCCACAGGAGGGCGACTCTCAGGAACTTTTGAGGGGATGCAGGGGCAAATCAACGAATATGGACAGGCTCAGCAAGAGCTCCAGCGCTGGCTGGCAGCTCAGGAGGAAGCTTATGCGAAGGCCGGTGAAATAACTGCAGAGGGTGAGGCTAGAATGACCTCTATTCGTCAGCGTGCAGCGGATGCAAATCAGGTCATAGAGGCTCAGAAAAACACCATCATATCTGCGGCCACGCAGTCCTTGTTTGATAGCACCGCTGAAATCATGCGAACGGGGTTTGGTGAGCAATCGGCAATCTACAAGGTCGCTTTTGCTGCGAGCAAGGCATTCGCTATCGCGGACTCAATGGTGAAAATCCAGCAGGCTATAGCAAGCGGTGCAGTTAGCGCGCCTTATCCGGCCAACATCATCGCTATGGCCTCAATCGCTGCGCAGACTGCCAGTATCGTCTCAAATATCCAGGCTGTTTCAGGTGTTGGCTTCGCCTCCGGCGGTTACACAGGCCCCGGTGGTAAGTATCAGCCAGCGGGTATTGTTCACAAAGGAGAGTACGTCTTCGACCAGGCGTCAACGAACCGGATCGGCGTGTCTCAGCTTGAGGCACTTCGAAATGGCCAACCGCTGGATGCGACTCTGGGGCGCACAGGGTTTGGTACTGGTGTCCAGAACGTTAACAGCGACAACAGCAGCAAGACCACCATCCATGCTCCCATTGAGCAGCATTTCCATACGCCGCCCGGTGTGACACCTGATCAGATGGCTCTCTCCATGGCTCAAACGCAGAAGCGGGCGACAACGGAAGCCCTGGATCAGGTTGCTGCGCAATTGTTGAGAGGAGATGGGAAAGTTGGTAAGGCAATGCGCAGTAAATATCCAGGCAGAGGGTTAGAGTGATGACTGATATCTACTACCCGCATGACAGTCTTCCGATGCCATTACAGGAAGGATACGGATTCCAGCCTGTTAGCCCGTTAAAACGAACCCAGTTAACCACCGGCCGCGCGCGGCAAAGGCGAGCTTATACGTCCACGCCGACGCAGGCCAGCATCACCTGGTTTATGGAAACCGATGCGCAGGGACTGGCATTCGAGTCCTGGTTCCGTGATGCGTTATCTGACGGGGCTGCATGGTTCATGATGAAGCTGCAGACGCCGGCAGGCATTAAGTTTTACAAATGCCGCTTCACAGATATTTATCAGGGACCGGTGCTGGTGGCCCCGATTTACTGGAAGTACACGGCGACGCTTGAATTATGGGAACGCCCCCTTGCTCCTGCCCCATGGGGTAATTACCCGGAATGGATCGTCGGCAGCTCGCTGCTGGATATTGCGCTGAATAAGGAGTGGCCCAAGGCTTGATTAAAACCGTTTCTCCTTCATAATCACTTGTGTCGATTTGTGGGAAAGTCCTTCATGCCGCTCCGTAGCCGGAGCGTGAAATAAAGCGCGGAATAGCGATCCTGCCGGTGAGGGTACACCCACATTCGACACCAATTTTTAAGGTCACCTTCGGGTGGCCTTTTTTATTGGGTAAAAATTATGACAATACTCAACCGCCTCTACGCCAGCAGCGGGCCGGAGGTGATCATTGAGACGCTGCAGATCACCATTGGTTCTGACGTCCATTATCTGTGCCAGGGTTACGAGAACATCACGGCAACGACGGAGAACGGCGATACCGTAACGTTTACCGCCTGTGCGATAGACATTGCGCTGCCGGCGCGTAATGCGGACGGCACGCAGGACCTAAAATTTGCCCTGTGCAATATCGATGGTGTTGTGTCCACGGCGATCCGCTATGCCCTGGCTAACAGATTGCCTGCATGGCTGACGTACCGGAGTTATATCTCTACAGATTTAGCAGCGCCTGCGGCAGTGCCGTATACGCTGAAAATCAAGTCGGGCTCCTGGACGGCGACAGAGGTTCAGATCACTGCGGGCTACATGAATATCCTCGATACCGCCTGGCCGCGTTTCCGCTACACGCTACCTGTCTTCCCCGGACTGCGTTATATCAGCTAAGGAATCCCAATGTTCAACCCTGATAAATACCGTTCTGTTAAATGGCAGAAGGGCGGTCGCTCTTTTCCAAAACTTGACTGCTTCGGCATTGTGAACGAGATACGCCGCGACCTGAATTTACCCGTCTGGCCCGATTTTGCAGGGGTCACCAAAGACGACGGCGGCCTCGACCGGGAAGCGCGCAGGATGATGCTTACCCTTGAGCGCTGCGAACCCTGCGAAGGGGCCGGGGTTGCCTGTTATTCCGGGTCGACCGTCACCCACGTAGGGATCGTGGTCAGTATCGGTGGTCTGTTGCATGTGGCGGAATGCAACCCGGGTACGAACGTCACCTTTCTGCCGTTGCCGCGGTTTAAGCGCCGATTTGTCAAAGTGGAGTTCTGGCAATGACCATTCGTTTTTACCCGTCCCGGCTTCCCGGTGAACCACTCGAAACGCATGAGCATGGTGTAACCAGCATTCGCAGCTGGCTGGTGGCAAATGTTGAAGGCTACGAGGATCGGGATGTCCCACCGCTGACCGTTGAGGTTGAGGGGCTGTCAATTCCGCCAGGCGAGTGGGCTACTTGCGTGATCCACCCTGATAGTGACGTTCGGCTTTATCCGGTTCCCTTCGGGCTTGAGGCCGCTACGATTGCCTGGATAGGAGTGGGAATCGCCGTCGCATCTGCGGCTTATTCATTGTTCATGATGAGTAACATTGATGCCGGCGGCTATACGTCATCCACAGGTCGAAGCCTCGACCTGAACCCCGCTAAAGCAAACAGCGCGAAACTGGGTGATGCGATTCGTGAAGTTTTTGGGCGCGTGCGTATTTATCCGGATTATGTCGTGCAGCCGGTTACCCGGTTTGATGCCGCCGATCCTACGAAAATGCGCGTCCAGATGCTGCTGTGTCTCGGTATCGGTGATCTGATTTATACCAATGGCGATATCAGGGTTGGCAGTACGCCAGCTTCAACGCTACCGGGATTCAGCAGCACCCATTACCCGCCAGGCGCGGACGTTTCCGGTGATGAGCGCAGCGAAAACTGGGTCAACTCCACCGAAGTGGGCGGGACGTCATCCGGCACCGGGCTGGATATGGCCCAGACGTCGCCGGACGCAGACGACATTATCGCAGACAGCATGACCGTCTCCGGATCGAGCGTGACGTTTACGGGGCTGGAAAAGGATGATGATGACGATAATGACGAGAACGATAACGCACTGCCGCCCAGCTGGGTCGCTGGCGCCGTGGTCGAACTTAAAGCCCCGGCGAACTACCAGATCACCACGGCGGCCGGATACAGCGTTATCGCCAGCCCGCTGCTGACGGAGATCGCGCCGGTAGTAGGTATGCCGGTGACGCTGGGGTTTAACTCTGTCGATTACGATCTGTTTATCGCGTCATATACCCCCGGTCAGGCTGCAGTGCCCGGCACCGGGGGGAGTGCGGCAAAAGTCCAGGCCAGTGCGGCCCCGACCACCTACGATTTTTCGACCAGCTCCAGCACGTTCACGATCACCTGGCAGGGGGTTACCTACCCGGTGTCGCTGGTGGCTAACTACGTCTCGATGTCGGGACTGCTGGCGGCCATCACCGAGGGACTCACCGGCTCCGGCCTGGTTGCGCAGGACAACGGCGGAACTGTACTTATAACCGAGTCGGCCAGTCCGTTCGCGGGTGGGGCGATCACGTCCTCTTCACTGCCAGCAGCTGTTTTCGGTGATGCCCCGGTTTACACCTCCGGCACGGCATCAACCGGCGGCAGCCCGGCGGTAACGGCGAATGTGACACTCGCCTATAACTCTGCCAAGGGAACGGCCTTTTCCGGCATGCCGGAGGGGGTGCAACGGCTTTCACTTGCTCACCGCGGGAATGAGTACCGCATTGTCTCTGCCGATGGCACGACGGCGACGGTGGCGCGCCTGGTTTCCGGTGCCGTTGATGAGTCATGGCCGGGATTCTCCGCCCGGACGATGATCGACTATGAGGCCACTGGTCTTAACGACACGCTGAGCTGGCTGGGGCCGTTCCTGGTTTGCCCTGAGAATGAAGTGGTGGATGCATTCGAGGTGAATTTCTCCTTCCCGAACGGCATCTGTGGCTTTGACAGTAAGGGCAAAAAACGGATTCGCCACGTTGAGTGGGAGATTCAGTATCGCGTCTATGGTTCCGGATCGGGGTGGGTGAGTCACCAGGGAGAGTACGCGCTTAAAAACATCAACGGGTTAGGTTTCACTGAGCGGATCACCCTCAGTTCTCCGGGACTGGTAGAGGTTCGCTGTCGCCGGCGCAATGAGCAGGGCTCAAACAACGCCAGGGATTCAATGTACTGGCAGGCACTGCGCGGGCGACTGCTGACGCGCCCTTCATCCTATCCCGGCGTGTCGCTGATGGCGGTGACCGTCGAGACGGGGGGCAAATTGGCGGCTCAGTCGGACCGCCGCGTAAACGTTGTGGCCACGCGGGCCTACGACTCAGGAACGGCCAGAACCATTTCGGGAGCGCTGCTGCATGTAGGGAACTCACTGGGCCTGGAGATGGATACCGACACCATCAACGCGCTGGAGTACGCGTACTGGACGCCACGGGGCGAGTATTTCGATTTCGCCACGGGCGACAGTATCTCAGCACTGGAAATGCTGCAGAAGATAGCCAATGCTGGCAAGTCCCGCTTCCTGTTAAGCGATGGCCTGGCGACGGTCAACCGTGAGGGGATTAAGCCCTGGACTGGCATGATCACTCCGCATGAGATGGTGGAGGAACTGCAGAGCGGATTTACCGTACCGTCCGACGATGATTTTGATGGCGTCGACGTGACGTACATCAACGGGACTACCTGGGCAGAGGAGACCGTTAAATGCCGGACGCCGGACAATCCGACGCCAGTGAAAATCGAGAATTATAAACTCGATGGGGTACTCAATCAGGACCACGCCTATCAGATCGGCATGCGTCGCCTGATGAAATACCTGCTGCAGCGGGTGACGTTCCAGACCACTACCGAGCTGGACGCGCTGTGCTACAACACGGGCGATCGCATTGTGCTCACGGATGATATTCCGGGTAACAACACGATTTCCTGTCTGGTGGAGGCGATGACAACGGCTGGTGGCGTGACAACGTTCACCGTTACGGAGCCGCTGGACTGGTCTTTCGAAAACCCCCGAGCGCTGATCCGCTATCAGGATGGCTCTGCATCCGGGCTGATGGTGGCGAGCAGGGTGGGTGATTTTCAGCTGTCAGTCCCGCACCTGAGCGAGTTTGATGACCCGATGAAGGTTGACCTGTCGTCGGCAACCATCGAGCCGATCCGCCTGGTGTTCTGCGGCTCAACGCGCCACGTCTACGACGCCATTGTAGAGGAGATCGCCCCGCAGTCTGACGGAACATGCCAGGTCACCGCTAAAGAATACCTCGAATCGTTCTATGCCTACGACGACGCTACATACCCTGGCGACGTAGCTTAGCAAGTTCAAAAAAATCAATTCACCCGCTTCGGCGGGTTTTTTCATTTTTGGAGCACAATGTATGGCCAACATCGAAAAACTTGGCTCGTCATCACCAGAGGTATTGCTTAAGAATGCAACTAACCTCGATAAGTTAGTCAATGGCCGGGAATCGGAATCATTACCTGATCGCTTTGGTGTACTGCGCAAAACCTGGCACGGCATGGAGATGATCTTCAGCCGCTTTATCGACTACATCACTGGTCGCGGCGAGCAGGCAGTTGCAGCTATAGGCTGGCAGGAGCTTGGCAACTGGGCTGTTGGTCTGGCTGTAGATAATCGCCAGCAAATCGTCTACTACAATGGCTCCTGGTACAAATACCTTGGTGAGCTTGAGCACGTCATTGCCGGAGATTCTCCTGAGAACGATGGCGGTGTGTGGTCGGCTGAAAACCCCACGGGGAAATGGTCGAACATCGGTGACGCGGCTCTTCGCTCAAACCTGGGTTCAGACGAAGCTGATTTAGGCGGTGCTTTGGTGAGCATCGATAACGCCACCGTGAGGGAGTTAGCAGAGAATAACATCTTCAGGAAAATGACCCGTGCGGATCTTAACACGATGCTCAACACCCCTGGTGCCGAGGTCGATGTTGAATACGCTTTGCAGGCCCTTCAGGATGAAGGTCATACGAGCAT
>SKEP01001193.1_pt1 | contig 14141 bp, 9 predicted proteins | sample 4826901 | NCBI WGS metagenome assembly SKEP01 (sample SAMN11008806, study PRJNA524170) | human gut metagenome | biome: Human fecal sample; material: Feces; isolation source: fecal sample from pouch patient p4, p43, p49, p54, p55 | host: Homo sapiens | place: Israel: Tel-Aviv | collected 2014-03-20
GTTATTACTGATTATCGCGACGGCATTAAGCCTGCTCATTGGGGCAAAATCACTCCCCGCTTCCGTAGTGCTGGAGGCCCTCTCCGGCACCTGCCAGAGCGCCGACTGCACCATCGTGCTCGACGCGCGACTGCCGCGCACCCTTGCCGGTTTACTTGCAGGCGGCGCGCTTGGCCTTGCCGGGGCGTTGATGCAAACCCTCACCCGAAATCCACTTGCCGACCCCGGCTTGCTTGGCGTGAATGCCGGAGCCAGCTTTGCCATTGTGCTGGGTGCGGCGCTGTTTGGTTACTCATCCGCGCAGGAACAACTGGCGATGGCCTTCGCCGGGGCGCTGGTGGCCTCATTGATTGTTGCCTTTACCGGCAGTCAGGGCGGCGGGCAGTTAAGTCCGGTGCGTTTAACCCTGGCGGGCGTGGCGCTGGCGGCGGTGCTGGAAGGACTGACCAGCGGCATCGCCCTGCTTAATCCTGACGTCTACGATCAACTGCGTTTCTGGCAAGCCGGTTCGCTGGATATTCGCAATCTACATACCTTAAAAGTGGTGCTGATCCCGGTTCTGATCGCCGGAGCAACTGCGCTATTACTGAGTCGCGCGCTGAACAGTTTGAGCCTCGGCAGTGACACCGCGACGGCGCTGGGCAGTCGCGTGGCGCGCACACAGTTAATTGGTCTGCTGGCGATTACCGTGCTTTGTGGTAGTGCGACAGCGGTAGTTGGCCCGATTGCCTTTATTGGCCTGATGATGCCGCATATGGCGCGTTGGCTGGTGGGTGCCGATCATCGCTGGTCGCTGCCCGTCACGCTACTCGCCACCCCTGCCCTGCTGCTGTTTGCCGATATCATCGGGCGGGTGATTGTGCCCGGCGAGTTGCGCGTTTCTGTGGTCAGTGCGTTTATTGGTGCACCGGTGCTGATCTTCCTCGTGCGACGTAAAACGCGAGGTGGTGCATGATTTACGTCTCTCGCCGATTACTCATCACCTGTTTGCTGCTTATTTCCGCCTGTGTGGTTGCAGGTATCTGGGGATTACGCAGCGGTGCCGTCACGCTGGAAACCTCGCAGGTATTCGCCGCGCTGATGGGCGATGCGCCGCGCAGTATGACGATGGTGGTCACCGAATGGCGTTTACCACGCGTGCTGATGGCGCTGTTGATTGGCGCGGCACTGGGCGTCAGCGGTGCGATTTTTCAGTCGCTGATGCGTAACCCGCTCGGCAGCCCTGACGTAATGGGCTTTAACACCGGGGCGTGGAGCGGCGTGCTGGTGGCGATGGTGCTGTTTGGTCAGGACCTGACGGCTATCGCGCTGTCAGCAATGGTGGGCGGCATTGTCACTTCGCTTCTGGTCTGGCTGCTCGCCTGGCGTAACGGCATCGACACCTTTCGGTTGATTATTATCGGTATCGGTGTTCGCGCCATGCTGGTGGCCTTTAATACCTGGCTGTTGCTGAAAGCGTCTTTAGAAACGGCGCTAACAGCGGGTTTGTGGAATGCCGGATCGCTCAACGGCCTGACGTGGGCAAAAACCTCGCCTTCCGCACCCATCATTATATTGATGCTCATTGCCGCCACCTTGCTGGTGCGGCGAATGCGCTTGCTGGAGATGGGCGATGATACCGCCTGCGCGCTGGGCGTCAGCGTCGAACGTTCGCGTCTGTTAATGATGCTGGTTGCAGTGGTGCTTACCGCTGCGGCAACGGCGCTTGCCGGGCCGATTTCCTTTATTGCTTTAGTCGCGCCGCACATTGCCCGACGCATTAGCGGCACCGCTCGCTGGGGGCTGACCCAGGCGGCGCTGTGCGGAGCGCTGTTACTGCTGGCGGCCGATCTCTGCGCCCAACAACTGTTTATGCCGTATCAACTTCCGGTTGGCGTCGTTACCGTCAGCCTCGGCGGTATTTACCTTATCGTCTTGTTAATTCAGGAGTCTCGCAAAAAATGACCGAATCAGTAGCCCGTTTGCGCGGCGAACAGTTAACCCTCGGATATGGCAAATATACCGTTGCGGAAAATCTGACTGTAGAAATACCTGATGGTCACTTCACGGCAATTATCGGGCCAAATGGCTGCGGTAAATCCACGTTACTGCGTACCTTAAGCCGCCTGATGACGCCTGCTCACGGGCATGTCTGGCTGGATGGCGAGCACATTCAACATTACGCCAGTAAAGAGGTTGCACGCCGGATTGGTCTGTTGGCGCAAAATGCTACCACACCGGGCGATATCACCGTGCAGGAGCTGGTGGCGCGTGGGCGTTACCCGCATCAACCGCTGTTTACCCGCTGGCGCAAAGAAGATGAAGACGCGGTAACAAAAGCGATGCAGGCCACGGGAATAACTCATCTGGCGGATCAAAGCGTGGACACCCTTTCTGGCGGACAACGCCAGCGAGCGTGGATCGCGATGGTGCTGGCCCAGGAAACGGCAATTATGCTGCTCGATGAACCCACGACCTGGCTGGATATCAGTCATCAGATTGATTTGCTGGAACTGTTAAGCGAACTGAACCGCGAGAAAGGCTATACCCTGGCGGCGGTGCTGCACGATCTTAATCAGGCCTGTCGTTACGCCAGCCATTTGATTGCATTGCGGGAAGGGAAAATTGTTGCTCAGGGAGCACCGAAGGAGATTGTCACTGCTGAACTGATCGAGCGCATTTATGGTCTGCGCTGCATGATTATTGACGATCCGGTTGCCGGAACGCCGCTCGTGGTGCCGCTCGGACGAACGGCACCTTCAACCGCAAAGATTTAAACTAAGTGGTCTGCCATCATGGCATCCTGTTTTCTGGATGCCATCGCATGGCGCAACAGCACACCACCACAAGCCACCATCCCGCCGATCAACGCGGAAAGGATCACAATAATCGACTTACCCGGACCGTCTTTTTTTACTGGCAATGACGGTCTTAACTGATATTTAAACGGCGTAAAATTCACATCGTTGATATTTGCTTTTGTTAACTGCTCAACAAGATACTGGCGATTACGTAATTCGCCGTTCAGTTCCGCAACGTCAGTAACCGCTTTTTCAATTTCCAGTTTGCGTTCAATACCGTCAGCACCGAGAGAAATAGAGAAATCGGGGTCATCTTTAACGGCCTGACCATTACTGTATACGGGCTTTTTAATTCCTGCCGCGTTGGCAATGTCGAGTGAATAATTGAGGCGCTGAATGTTTGCATCAAGTTGATTTTTCGTTTTAATGCGATCCTGAGCCAGTTTTTCTTTTTCAAACTGGGTTTTGATCTCCAGTTTATTACGGACGTTTTCTATCGACTCTTTCACCACCAACGCAGAGATATAATCGATATACCCGCTCAAAACGGTCTGCGCCTCTTTACTGGTTGGCGCGGTAAAACTTAGCGTCCAGGAGGTATACAGTGACGGTTCATCTTTTTTCTTACTGGCATTGTCATCAACCGCTTTCATTTTTTCGCTCAATGCAACAATAGCGCGATGCAAATCCAGTTCATCGATTTTCGCCTCTTTTAATTGGTCCATCACATAAGGTGATGAACGCAGGTACTCTTCCAGCAAGCTAACCGACTGAAACTTCTTGATAAACAGGTTAAATGCTTCTGTACGATCAATTTTGATATCCAGATCCAGCACACGAAGCTTAGTGAATGTTTTCTCCAACTCTTGCCACTGAACAGGTTCTGGAGGCGTGACAACCGCCGCGCTGGTCCATTTTTGCGGCAGGATGAAAGAGATCAGCAAGCCTGCGCAGGCAAACGCAAAAACGACCGCCATGACCGTTTTTTTGGCCCGCCATAAAACTGAGATTAGATTAAGTAAATCAATTTCATTATTACTGGGCGACGCCAGAGGATAATCGGGAAAATGAGCGTCACTTCCCTGTTTAATATTCAGTGATGACATGGGGTATAACCTGAAAATGAGTCCAATAGGGGGAAATCTCCACGGCGCTCACTTTACCAGTTGGTGAGAATTATCCGAAGCTGAAGTTTGTAAATTCCTTCCAATGAATGCAACATTCACTCTATTTAAGAGAAATAACCAGCAAACTTATAAATTAAACAAATGATTAACCCATAATTATTTCCTGTAATTATGGGTTAATAGATAATGTTAATTTACCTGTTTAGCGTTGCGCGAATAATCGGCCCAATTTTTTCAAACGCCCCTGGAGAGATAATATCCACATGCGCACAATCCTGACGATAGATATCCAGCTCCGCTATCCACGGCGACCAGGCGCGTTCGGGACTCATACCTTCCTGAAGTGTGCGTTCAGCAACAAACAGCGTCGCTTTACCGTCAAACGGTACGCTATGAGCAGTCGTCAGCAGGCGCACAGCATCAGCGTAGTTGCCTTCAATGGTGGTAAACAACTCCGTTGAAGTACTTCCCTGCTGTGCTGCCAGGAAGGCCTCGCGTTCGCGGTTAATCTCCGCCAGCACTTCCGGGTCCAGACCATTAGCTTCTTTTTCCTGCCAGTTTTGCGTTTCTGGCGGCCAGGTATCCAGCAAGCCAAGAAATGCCACCTGTTCGCCACGGGCACGCAGTCGCGCCGCAATACCCTGCGCCAGCGTACCGCCAAGGGAATACCCCAGCAGGTAATAAGGGCCGTGCGGTTGTTGCTCAAGTAACGTTGCCAGATGCGCTTCGCAGACTTCATCCAGGTTTGTCGCTGTCTGCATGGGTCCATGAGGGCGCGGCGACTGAATGCCAATAATCGACCATTGTGGATCGAGATAACGCGAGAGCACGCTAAACTGCCAGGCAAAACCGGACGCCGGATGGAAACAAAACAGCGTCGGGCCATTACCTTCACGCAACGGCAGAATGGTTTCGAATCCCATGCGCCGGGAGCTGTCCTCTTCACCATCAATAATCGTTGCCAGTTTGGCGACGGTTGACGCGACCATCACCTGCCCCGGCGTCACCTGACGAGCAAACTGTCGACTTAACTGCGCTGCTAGTTTCATTGCCAGTAGCGAATGACCGCCCAGCGCAAAGAAATCAGCATCGGCATCCTGCACGTCACAACCCAGCAACGACGCGAATGCCGCGGCGATAATCGTTTCACTGCCCGCTTTCGGTGCACGTCCCGACGCTTGTGTCTTCAGTTCAGGCAACGGTAAGGCTTTGCGATCCAGCTTGCCGTTGGCGCTAAGCGGCAACTGCGGAAGTTGCAGCAGAACGACCGGCACCATATGCGGCGGCAATGTTTCGCGAAGCTGTGCCTGTAATGCGCTGGTATCCAACGGCAGTCCCGATTGCGACACCAGATAGCCCACCAACTGACGCGCATCACCACCGGTGGCTGCCGCCTGGTTAATCACACAGGCGTGGGTAACTGCCTGTTCGACATCCGGCAGCGCCTGCATCACGCGATCGATTTCGCCCAGTTCGATACGCTGCCCGCGAATTTTTAGCTGATCGTCACTGCGCCCGAGGTACTCCACCGCGCCGTTATCCAGCCAGCGGGCGACGTCTCCGGTACGATACATCCGTTCACCTGGGGCAAAAGGATCGGCAATAAAACGGCTGGCGGTCAGATCGGGTCGTCCAAGATACCCCTGCGCCAGTTGGATGCCGGTGAGATAGAGATCACCCGCCACACCCGGCGGCACCGGATGCATCATCGCATCAAGAATACGCAGACCCGTATTCCATACCGGATAACCAATCGGCACACTGCTGCCGCGCACCTGTGCCAGTTCCTCGCCAAAAGCCGGATACCAGCTGACATCTACCGCCGCTTCCGTCGGGCCATATAGATTATGCAACGGCGCGCCAGTTAACTGTTGCCATTCGCGGCATAAATCAGCCGGTAAGGCCTCACCACTACAGAAAACCTGTTTCAACGTCGCGCAACTCTGGCGAGCGGTTTGCGGCGTCAGCGAGGCAACAAATGCCGCCAGCATCGACGGCACAAAGTGCGTGGTCGTTACGCCATATTCGGCAAAGAATTGCTGCATAGCGAGCGGGTCGCGGTGCGCTTCCGGTTCAGCCATCACCAGTTTCGCCCCGGCAATAAACGGCCAGAAAAACTCCCACACCGAGACATCAAAACTGCACGGCGTTTTTTGGGCAACGACATCTTCGCCTGTAAGCGGGTAATGGTTTTGCATCCAAAGCAAGCGGTTAACGATAGCCGTCTGCCCGACCATTACCCCTTTCGGCCTGCCGGTGGAGCCAGAGGTAAAGATGATATAAGCCGTGTGGTGCGGTTGTGAAAGTTGCAGCGGCGCACTGCCCTGGGGGGTAAGCGGGGCGTTATAGCAAAGGCTTGTTAAATTGGGAACATCGCTAAAGCGCGGCAGTTGATCGTCGGTGGTAATTAACAGCGACGGACGCGCATCTTCCAGCATCATTTTCAGGCGATCGTCCGGATAGCCGGTATCCAGCGGTAGCCAGGCCGCGCCAGCTTCAACTATTGCATGGAGTGCCAGGGTCAAAAAGACCGAGCGCGGTAGTGCCACCGCCACGCTGTCCCCTGGTTTAACGCCGCGCTCACGCAGCAGATTCGCCAGCGCCACCACCTGCTCGCGCATTTCCCGATAGCTGAACAGGTAACGCGCATCTGCCAGCGCCGGAGCATCCGGTGTTTTTGCCGCTTGTTCTGCCACCAGCGCGCTCAGCGTGGTTTCTGGAATCTCAACCTGAGTGGCGTTGATCTGCGCCAGCTGCGCATACTCACCTGGCAGCATAATATCGACATCGCCGCACAACAGCGACGGAGCCGCAGCGAACTGCGCAATCAGCATTTTCAGGCGTTCAGCGTGTTGAATTAACGTTGGCTCATCGTAACGCTGTTTATTGGCGAGGATCTCAATACTCAAATCACCGTGTTCATCCGGGAACAGGGCCAGTTCAAGGTCATTAACCGGACCGGTTGCCAGGGTATGGGTTTGCGTCTGAACACCAGGAATATCCAGTTGGTAATCAAATACCTTGATATTGAGTACCGGACCGAACAGCGGTTCCTCTCCTGCCGCTCGCCCGCTGTCACGGACAATTTGTTCGGCATCGTAACGTTGATGACGACGCATTTTTTTCAGTTGTGCTGCCAGTCGGGTTGCCAGTTCCGGCAGCGTTTCTTGCGCCGCAATGTGAATACCCAACGGTAAAACGTTGAGCACGGGTCCGCTAGCCGTCAGCGCCGCCGAGCCCAGTCGACGCATAAAGATAAATCCGGCGGCATAGTCCATGCGATTGCACAATCGCCCCAGCCACAAGGCTGCCAGCGCAAGGGCTAAATCGGTACGCTGCACACCTGAAAGTTGCGTAGCCAGCTGGCGGAATTCCCCGTCGGTAAATTCCAGTTTCAGGCGCAGAATATCTGCCGAAGCGCTGCGCCCCGCTAAAGGTGCCGGAGAAAGTGACGCGGGCGGCGGCAGTTGACGACGCTGTTCTGCCCAGAATGCCGCATCACGCTGCCAGGCTTCGCTTTCGCGGTATTGCTGGTACTCTTCCACTACATCAGCGAAAGGCGTAAACGGCGAAGCAGGCGTTGGTTCGCCACGCAGCCATGTGCAGTAAATATTGGCGATCTGGCGAGTAATGGCCGGGAAACTGAAGCCATCGACCAGCAAATGGTGATAACGCTGATACCAGTACCAGCGGTTATCCGCAACATGTATCAGCTGATGAAAGACCAGTGGTTTACCGCTATCGACGCGCAAATCTTGTTGCAAATCCGCCAGCATTAATACCTGCGCAGTACCGTGCGGATCAATATTGGTTCGCAGGTCGATAATTTCTGGCAGTTCGAATATCAGCGCATCATCGACCCACTGCCAGACTTCGCCGTTATCTTCCGTAAAACGCATCCGCAACGTATCTGCTTGCGCTAGTCCGACAACCACCGCGCGGGCCAGTAATGGCGCATCAACATCTCCAGTTAACTCAACGTAATGCGCCACGCTCCAGGCGGAGGGTAAATCCGACAGTTTTTCTGCCATCCAGATGCCGGGCTGTGCGGCGACCAAAGGTAAATGCTGGCTCATTGTGCCTCCTGCAACTGGGTGAAATTCGCCGGTGTCAGAGTACGCCAGTGGGCTTCCAGCCACTGCTGGCAGGACGCCTGTGACTGCGGCTGACACACAACGTCCCAGCCTGCCGGTAAGGCGCATTGTTGCGGCCACAGACTGAATTGCCCCTGCGCATTGCGCAAAATGTAAAACGCTCCCTGTGGATCATCGAAGGGATTACTGAATGCCATATTCAACTCCTGTCATGGAAAAGTGGTTGCCAGAGGTCGATTAGCCCCTGCATCAAGCCACCGCGCCAACAAAGCGCATCATGTCCGCCGTCAACCTGACGCCAGAAAATGGATTCTTTTAGGGGGTGTAATTGCGCATACAGCGCCTGATTGGCCTGCATGATCATCGGCTCGCGAACACCCGCTTCCAGCACAATGCGCAGACCTTCGGCGCTAACTTCACCAGTTTTTAGCTGTTCAAGTAACATGCCCTCTTGGTGCCCGCCCCGATGCGGCCACCAGTACGAACCTGACTGGCTTAATACACAGCCAAAGCGTTCAGGCCAGTGCAGTCCGGCATACAGCGCGGAAAGCCCACCAAAACTCTGTCCGGCGACCACGGTGCGATCGGCGCGATCGCTAAAAGGGGCAATAGCTTTCACCTGGGGTAATAACTCTTGCTGTACTGCCAGCCAGAAATCCGCATTACACGGCAGCTCGTGGGCGCGGTGCGTGGTGTCGATAGCGTCGATCAACACATACACGGCGGGCGGAAGTTGCCGACGATGGGTCAGCGAAGTCAGCGCAGGCCAGACGGGCATACTCTGCGCCCAAAATTCGCCATCAAGCAAAACTGCCAGCGGGCGTTCTTCTGCTGTTGCATCGCCGGTGGTAAAAATCCATACACGGCGTGAATTTTTCAACCGTTCACTTTTCCAGATAATTTCTTTGGCAGGCGTTTCTGGCGCTTGCGGACAATCCCATCCCGGTTGCAGAGACGCTTGCGGCATTTCGAGTGCAGAAACAGCGTGCCCTCGCCCGCCTTTCCAGCTTTGTGGATTCAGCGGATCGGCTATCGCCTGGGGTAATAGTTTTCGCCAGCCTTCGCGTAATTCGAGGCGATCGGGGGATGGTGCAGAAAAAATGTCATCGCGTTCAGTAGGAATAAAGCAGTAGCTGCCACGCCAGTTGGCATTGAGTTGTGTCGTCCACTGCCAAACATCGGTTCCTGCAATTCGCTGCATCGACCGGGGCTGGCTGTTCTGATGGTGATCGGTCACGCCAGTGATATAGACCCATACGCGCTTTATCGTCGAGTATTCTTCAGAACCCTGGGGATCACGCCACCAGAAAGTGACCTCAAACATTTCGTCATTCAGACGTTGCCATTCCGGGCCATGTTTCGACTGCCACCAGCTCTCACTTCCTACTTTTAACGCCGTCACACCATAACCCCATGTTTACTGTGCAATTTTTTATTGATTGCAGAAATATATTGATAATATTATTGATAACTATTTGCATTTGCAATAGCGTAATGGCGCGCCGTGGGAAGCGCGGACATTAATTAATCAGCTGCACTGCGTGTCTTTCAGGATCAAAGGTTTTCGCGGTAGCGGGATGCGTCGTGTTGATGGCGACCATGCCCGACAGTTGCAATTCGTGGCAAAAATGCAGGAAAAAACAATGAACAAGAAGATTCATTCCCTGGCCTTGCTGGTCAATCTGGGGATTTATGGGGTAGCTCTGCCAGTACTGGCAGAAGAAACAAGCGATAATGCCGTTTCACATGACGATACCATCGTGGTCACCGCTGCCGAGCAAAACTTGCAGGCTCCCGGCGTTTCGACCATTACCGCAGATGAAATCCGCAAAAACCCGGTTGCCCGCGATGTATCGGAGATCATTCGTACCATGCCTGGCGTTAACCTGACCGGTAACTCCACCAGTGGTCAGCGTGGTAATAACCGCCAGATTGATATTCGCGGCATGGGTCCGGAAAACACGCTGATTTTGATTGACGGCAAGCCGGTAAGCAGCCGTAACTCTGTGCGTCAGGGCTGGCGTGGCGAGCGCGATACCCGTGGTGATACCTCCTGGGTGCCGCCTGAAATGATTGAACGTATTGAAGTTCTACGTGGTCCGGCAGCTGCGCGTTATGGCAACGGCGCGGCGGGCGGCGTGGTTAACATCATTACCAAAAAAGGCAGTGGTGAGTGGCACGGCTCCTGGGATGCTTATTTCAATGCGCCAGAACATAAAGAGGAAGGTGCCACCAAACGCACCAACTTCAGCCTGACCGGTCCGCTGGGCGACGAATTCAGCTTCCGCTTGTATGGCAACCTCGACAAAACCCAGGCTGACGCGTGGGATATCAACCAGGGCCATCAGTCCGCGCGTGCCGGAACGTATGCCACGACGTTACCAGCCGGGCGCGAAGGGGTGATCAATAAAGATATTAACGGCGTGGTGCGCTGGGACTTCGCACCATTGCAATCGCTGGAACTGGAAGCGGGTTACAGCCGCCAGGGTAACCTGTATGCGGGCGATACCCAGAACACCAACTCTGACGCTTACACTCGCTCGAAATATGGCGATGAAACCAACCGCCTGTATCGCCAGAACTACGCGCTGACCTGGAACGGTGGCTGGGATAACGGCGTGACCACCAGCAACTGGGTGCAGTATGAACACACCCGTAACTCGCGTATTCCGGAAGGTCTGGCGGGCGGTACCGAAGGGAAATTTAACGAAAAAGCGACACAGGATTTCGTCGATATCGATCTCGATGACGTGATGCTGCACAGCGAAGTTAACCTGCCGATTGATTTCCTCGTTAACCAGACGCTGACGCTGGGTACGGAGTGGAATCAGCAACGGATGAAGGACTTGAGTTCCAATACCCAGGCGCTGACCGGGGCGAACACCGGCGGCGCTATTGATGGTGTGAGTGCCACCGACCGTAGCCCGTATTCAAAAGCAGAAATTTTCTCGCTGTTTGCCGAAAACAACATGGAGCTGACTGACAGCACCATCGTAACGCCGGGGCTGCGTTTCGATCATCACAGTATTGTCGGCAATAACTGGAGCCCGGCGCTGAACATATCGCAAGGTTTAGGCGATGACTTCACGCTCAAAATGGGCATTGCCCGTGCTTATAAAGCACCGAGCCTGTACCAGACTAACCCGAACTACATTCTCTACAGTAAAGGTCAGGGCTGCTATGCCAGCGCGGGCGGCTGCTATCTGCAAGGTAACGATGACCTGAAAGCAGAAACCAGCATCAACAAAGAGATTGGTCTGGAGTTCAAACGCGACGGCTGGCTGGCGGGCGTCACCTGGTTCCGTAACGATTATCGCAATAAGATTGAAGCGGGCTATGTGGCTGTAGGGCAAAACGCAGTCGGCACCGATCTCTATCAGTGGGATAACGTGCCGAAAGCAGTGGTTGAAGGTCTGGAAGGATCGTTAAACGTACCAGTTAGCGAAACGGTGATGTGGACCAATAACATCACTTATATGCTGAAGAGTGAAAACAAAACCACGGGCGACCGTTTGTCGATCATCCCGGAGTACACGTTGAACTCAACGCTGAGCTGGCAGGCGCGGGAAGATTTGTCGATGCAAACGACCTTCACCTGGTACGGTAAGCAGCAGCCGAAAAAATACAACTACAAAGGTCAGCCAGCGGTTGGCCCGGAAACCAAAGAAATCAGTCCTTACAGCATTGTGGGTCTGAGCGCGACCTGGGATGTGACGAAGAATGTCAGTCTGACCGGCGGCGTGGACAACCTGTTCGACAAACGTTTGTGGCGTGCGGGTAATGCCCAGACCACGGGCGATCTGGCAGGGGCCAACTATATCGCGGGTGCCGGGGCGTATACCTATAACGAGCCGGGACGTACGTGGTACATGAGCGTAAACACTCACTTCTGATGCTAACGTCAGATTGTTGACAAAGTGCGCGTCGTTCATGCCGGATGCGGCGTGAACGCCTTATCCGGCCTACAAAAATCTTGCCAATTCAATATATTGCAGGACCATGTAGGCCTGATAAGCGTAGCGCATCAGGCAGTTTAGCGTTTGTCATCAGTCTCTAATATGGTCGACATGAAAACTACGCATACCTCCCTCCCCTTTGCCGGACATACGCTGCATTTTGTTGAGTTCGATCCGGCGAATTTTTGTGAGCAGGATTTACTCTGGCTGCCGCATTACGCGCAACTGCAACACGCTGGACGGAAGCGCAAAGCCGAACATTTAGCCGGGCGGATCGCTGCAATTTATGCGCTGCGGGAATATGGCTATAAATGTGTGCCCGCAATCGGCGAGCTACGCCAACCGGTGTGGCCTGCGGAGGTATACGGCAGTATTAGCCACTGCGGGGCTACGGCATTGGCCGTGGTTTCCCGTCAACCGATTGGCGTTGATATCGAAGAAATTTTTTCTGCGCAAACAGCGACCGAATTGACAGACAACATTATTACACCAGCAGAACACGAGCGACTCGCAGACTGCGGTTTAGCCTTTTCTCTGGCGCTGACACTGGCATTTTCCGCCAAAGAGAGCGCATTTAAGGCAAGTGAGATCCAAACTGATGCAGGTTTTCTGGACTATCAGATAATTAGCTGGAATAAACAGCAGGTCATCATTCATCGTGAGAATGAGATGTTTGCTGTGCACTGGCAGATAAAAGAAAAAATAGTCATAACTCTGTGCCAACACGATTAATTGACAACATCTGGTACGATTCGCCCGCAGCCATCACTGACCGCGGGCGAAAGTGTAAAGCAGGTGCCTTACCACTCTGACCTGACAACCGGATATGCGGGGATTGCTCCCCGCACAACGGCTACTTCTTCGGTTCGTAAGCGAGAACAGCCTTAAACTCAATATTACGTTCCTTTACGGTGAACTCACACAGCGAGTCTCCGACCAGAAGCGTAAATCCCAGTACCGTCAAACACAGCACTATGACTGCCACAAGGGCATATTTCGTCAGCATGTTTATATTGCCTCCATGCGAAGAAGGGACTACCATCCGAGTTGTTGAGGCTCGGAGTGGCAGCCCCAGGATTGATAGAAATATCTCCTGGGGCTTCATCTTTCCAGACCTCAGAGTTAACCTGAAACCGGAAAGCTTCAGGCACCCGCCGTTATCTTACCCTTCCTCAACAAAATAGCTGTTTATTTATACAGTGAATCCTGTTTCGGACTTCTGTCGGCAAAACTCATCATTGCTCTTAAAACGAAATCGCCCGCAGCCATCACTGACCGCGGGCGAAAGTGTAAAGCAGGTGCCTTACCATCCTGACCTGACAACCGGATATGCGGGGATTGCTCCCCGCACAACGGCTACTTCTTCGGTTCGTAAGCGAGAACAACCTTAAACTCAATATTACGTTCCTTTACGGTGAACTCACACAGCGAATCCCCGACCAGAAGCGTAAATCCCAGCACCGTTAAACACAGCACTATGACTGCCGCAAGGGCATATTTCGTCAGCATGTTTATATTGCCTCCATGCGAAGAAGGGACTACCATCCAAATTGTTCAGGTTTGGGTAGGTAGCCCCAGGGTTGATAGAAATATCGTCCTGGGGCTTCATCTTTCCAGACCTCAGAGTAAACCTGAAACCGGAAAGCTTCAGGCACCCGCAGTTATCTTACCCTTCCTCAACAAAATAGCTGTTTATTTATACAGTAAATCCTGTTTCGGACTTCTCACTCCCCATTTGATCAACTGAAGCTGAACCCGTTTTTATCTGCATGCCTCAATCGTCAAAATTCTTCGCCACCAGCCAGCTATGACGCAACTGGTCACATTGCAAAATGTAGCCAATTTGCTTCAGTCACCATCACCAAAAAAAGAAACATTCCAGAACTTCCGCATCTCACCCAGCCGCTCCCACTTCTATACTGAATAGAAAACGCCAATATAAGAGAAACCTATGCCATTACCCGATTTTCATGTTTCTGAACCTTTTACCCTCGGTATTGAACTGGAAATGCAGGTGGTTAATCCGCCGGGCTATGACTTAAGCCAGGACTCATCAATGCTGATTGACACGGTTAAAAATCAGATCACGGCCGGAGAGGTAAAGCACGATATAACCGAAAGTATGCTGGAGCTGGCGACGGATGTTTGCCGTGATATCAACCAGGCTGCCGGGCAATTTTCAGC
>SKEP01001196.1_pt1 | contig 14131 bp, 9 predicted proteins | sample 4826901 | NCBI WGS metagenome assembly SKEP01 (sample SAMN11008806, study PRJNA524170) | human gut metagenome | biome: Human fecal sample; material: Feces; isolation source: fecal sample from pouch patient p4, p43, p49, p54, p55 | host: Homo sapiens | place: Israel: Tel-Aviv | collected 2014-03-20
CCAAAAAATGGTGGGGACGGTGGGACTTGAACCCACACGGGATTTCTCCCAACGGATTTTAAGTCCGTTGCGTCTGCCTATTCCGCCACGACCCCATGTGATTGGAGGTTCCGATCAGATTTGAACTGATGATCACAGAGTTGCAGTCTATTGCCTTACCACTTGGCTACGGAACCGTAACTTGTTGATTGTAAATAAACGATGGTGGGGACGGTGGGACTTGAACCCACACGGGATTTCTCCCAACGGATTTTAAGTCCGTTGCGTCTGCCTATTCCGCCACGACCCCATCATTTATGGAGGTTCCGATCAGATTTGAACTGATGATCACAGAGTTGCAGTCTATTGCCTTACCACTTGGCTACGGAACCGTTTCGTTGACTGCCCATATATAATACCTCAACGCAAAATAAAAAGCAAGAAAAAAATTTATTTTTTTTACATTTTTTTAAAAACCATACATTTTTCATTTTTGGTTGAACTTATTTGACAAATGACCTATTATAATGTGGTCAACAAACAAGAGGTATTTTATATTATGCAACACATTATTCACCAGCTTCAAAAAGAAAAGAAGCTAAGACTATTAACGTCGACCATAATGATTGTATTTAGCGCTTTTATGCAATGTTATATCATGAATGTATTTATGGCGCCGTGCAATTTGATCTCAGGAGGATTTACAGGACTTGCCCTATTAATCAATAAAGTCTGTGCTCTAGTAAACTTTAACTTTCCTACTCAAGTTGGAATCATCGCATTAAATGTTCCTGCAGCAATTTTATGCTACAAACACATCTCACCCAGATTCACATTTTTGAGTTGTGTACAATTCTTTCTAGTATCCTTCTTTATTTCTATCTTCCATTTTGAACCTTTCTTTAAAGATCAAATCTTAAATGTTCTTTTTGGAGGATTCTTATGGGGCTTCTCCATTTCCCTAGCCCTAAGAGCTGGAGGATCTACTGGAGGAACAGATTTCATTGCGCAATACGTTTCTAGTAAGATTCATAGAGGCATATGGGACTATGTATTCTTCTATAACTGCGCTATGATTGTTATCTTTGGATACTTATGTGGATGGATCTATGCAGGATATTCCATTCTATTCCAATTCTTATCTACAAAGACAATCTCATCTTTATATCAACGCTATGCACAGATTACCGTTGAATTTACGACAAACGATCCAGACCCAATTATCGATGCCTTTATGGCCACTTGTCGTCATGGTATGAGCGTATTTGAATGTTATGGAGCATACAGCCATCGTAAATATTATGTATGTAAAGCCGTTATTTCTACTTATGAATTAAGAGACGTTGTCGATAATGTAAGAAAGATCGATCCTAAAGTATTGATCAACACATACAATACCGTAAACTTTTACGGAAACTTCTATCAAAAACCTTTGGAGTAGTATTACACTACTCCATTTTTATTATGTAATCTATGTATTCGATTAATAATAATAGAATGTTTTAACACCAAATTACAACCTCATCTTTAATTCAAATTGTATCTAGTAATGTTTTTCCAATTTTCAGGAAAACCCATTTTATCTAACAACTCAGTTTCACTTATATGTACAAGTTCTTCATTCACTCGATCAATTTCTTTTATGAGCTTTCTTTAAAATTACAGATAATCTTTTTTTATTTAACAAATATCTAAAATCTATAACTACCACTTTGTATAAATGAAGCAGCAGTCCTGCGACAGCTTTCGACAGAATGCGGACACAGGAATACACGACAGTCATCTGCATAGCGAATCGCTCAGTCACTGTTTTGCCGGAGGTCGTGTCACCCATGAAAAAGGCAATGTTGCTGCACGCCATGCAATTTTGAGGCTTGTCCCTAGGATTTGAATAGCCCCGAAAAGATACCCACTTAAATCACTCTCCTTCAAAATAAGCAAAAGAAAAGCACCTGCTCATATGAACAGATGCTTTGAATCTTCAATTGTATCTATTTACAACTCTGAAAGTGTTCTATTCAAAGATATTTCAGACATGAACTGCAAAAACCTTTAGATTTCCCTTGGAAATGCAGCGCTTATTCGTCAAGCAACCAGTCGATAAGGTTTTCGGATTTGATGCCGTCGTAGGAAGCATCAAGACCCGGCTCAAGGGACAACACGATTTTTTTGTAGTTATCGCGGATACTTTGAAGTGGTGTAAGCTCCCGCTTGCGCACATCCTCACTCATCATCGATTCCGTTACCTGGATATACATTTTCTCATCGGCGGTCGTTGCAATGAAGTCAACTTCCGCATTGCCGATTTTGCCAATCGCTACATCATAACCACGGCGAAGTAGTTCAAAATAAACGACATTCTCAATGGCATGGCCGCTGTCACGATTCCGGAAACCCAACAGATAATTGCGAAGTCCGATGTCAACGATATAGTATTTTCCGAGTGTACGGAGATAGGCTTTGCCCTTGATATCAAAACGTTTGATCTCATAGAAAAAATAGCTCTCCAAAAGCGCATTCACATATGCCTGCACCGTATGGGCGCTGGGTGCGCCTTTGCGCTTGCCATCCTCCAGAAGACCTTCGTTTACCAAAGTATTGCCGATAGAAGCAATCGACACGCTTGAGCCGATATTATCCGCAAGAAACAGAATGATCTTACGAAGCAGCGTGGGATTTGTGATTTGTTTTTGCCCTCTGCGCTTTTCCCGTTCCAGAATGTCACGAATCACGACTGTGGAATAGATACCATCGAGAAGCGACAGCGCCTTTTCCTGTTCCAGCCCAACATCGGCGATGCCGGGCATGCCACCGAAGCGCATATAGGCGTCAAAAGCCTCTCGCAGTTCGTAGCGTTCACCGTTCTTATCAAATACCTGCTTGCGGCGTCCACCAAGGGCGCTTTGCGTTTCACGAACCTCAAAACCGTGAAAATCGAGGAATTCACGGAAAGAGAGCGGCAGCATTTTGATTTCAACGCACCTCCCAGAGAGATAGGTAGAATACTCCGAGGAAAGAAGATAGGCATTCGACCCGGTAATATATATGTCGCAGTCAAAATCCACACGAAAGGCGTTTATAGCATCCTCCCATGCTTTGATCCGCTGCAACTCATCAAAGAAAAGGTACATCCGCTTTCCGGGGACAATGCGCTCTTTTACATAGCGGTAAATATCATCGGCGCTCATTCCTCGGAAATCAAAGGATTCAAAATTCATCTCAATGATCTGCTCCAGCTGAATACCGGTATCTTTTAAATGCTGAACCATCAGCTTTAACAGGCTGGACTTTCCGCAGCGGCGAATGCCGGTGATTACCTTAACCGGTTCCGTATCCTGAAAGCCAATCAATTTATTCAAATAGCCATCACGCCGCCTGAGTTCATGAGAATCTATCATGTTTTCACACCTCCTGCACTATTAGTATAGCATAAATTGGCAACAAAATCATATAAATGCACTATAGTGCATAAACTTTTTATAATTTACTGATTTTGCAGGGCTCTTAAGAAGAAATCTTAGACCTATAGTTAATTCCTTTACCCGTATAAAAGTATATAGAAAAAACGCACGTACAGAAAAAGAATATTACGCGCGTCTTTCAAATGGACCTATGGAATCCTTTAATCGCAAGCCAAAAGATTTAAAAAGCGATTCCAGAGGCTTTTCCGACTTCTATTATACACGTAATCGAATCCTATGGGCTACAAGGAAAAATCCAAGCATAAAAGGAGTTCCTAAATCTATGGATCAGATTCGTTCAAAAAAAGGATCTCAGTTTTATAACCATAACTGAAATCCTTTTAATTATTAAAAACAAATTTAGGAATCTATAGGGTAACGTCTTTATGGCACCAGTCCCCTAGATTATTTGGTTACCCGAATACATCTACTTATTATTACGATTTCCCATTCCAATCAATTGTAAGATTCTTAAGAAGATATTCAAGAAATCCAAATACAATTGTAATGCCATGAAGATGGCGATCTTATCTTGTGCTACGACTGAACCATCCGATTGAATCAACAATCGATTCATTCTTTGAACATCCCAAACGGTGATGCCTGTAAAAATCAATAGAGTAAGGATAGAAAGTAAGCGAACATCCATACTCACTCTAAATAACATCATAAAGCATTGTGTAATAATCAATACAAAAAGTCCAATCATACATAATGAGCCAAAGCTTGTAAAATCCTTTTTAGATGTTGTACCAATAACAGCTAAACTAATAAAGTAAACTGCACTGACTAGAAAAGCAGTACCAATTGTAGCTACATCATATACATAGCCAATCGAAGTAAGTGAAACACCCATACAGATGGCATAAAGCACTAACATTACCTTCATACCTGTACTTGATGTAGATCTTGCCATAGATACACCAAAGGCAATCGACAAGATAAATGGTGCAATCACAAACAACATAAATAGAAATGGCATGGTACTCAATAAAATCATTAAAGCATTTGTAACATATAGACCATAAGATACAACTGCAGTAATGGATAAGGCAATAGCCATCCATGCATAAGACTTCAACAAAGCACTTTTTAAAGTGCTTGTTGAATAATAATTCATTGAATCGTTGTTAAACATATTAATCCTTTTTCTGGATAAATTCTAATAATTGCTGAGCTGCAATATTTAAACCTTTACGGTTTGATTTATCGAATCCTAAGTGCGTATAGATTTCACCCACAAATACTCCGTTGTCTTCTAGAGCCTGGAACATTGTGTCAATGATTGGTTCACAAAGTTCTTGTTTTTGCATAGGACCAAATGGGTTTGCGAAATATGTAGTTGAAATACCAACTTCTTGTGTTGTACCCAAAGCCATACGTTTACCTAACTTACAAGTATCTTTTACTTCTTGAACAGTTAATTTCTTTAGACCAAATTCATTAGTGTAGTTGTTTGCGTATGCAAATAAGTCAATTTTATGGTTGTGAACAACAACACGATATGGAGCTGCTGGCTGAATCATACGTGCATTTGGATTTTCTGGAGCCATGAAAATTGAACGGTCCATATCACGATATGGAGTACCTGGATCCAAATCATCTAGACGAATGAAGGCACCAATTTCAGTACCCTGACCATATGGAACACCATCTTCTAAGTGAATTGTTCCCATATCATCAAACACAACTTCAACTTCACGAATCATATCGCCAGCAGCCGCTTTTAATGCTTCAATCGATTCAGATTTACCAGCACCACTATCACCCATCAACATGATACCTTTCTTTGTTCCATCTTTTAAATAGATGTTTACGAAAGCACCATGGATTGGTAACCATCCCTTTTTCATTTGTGCCAAGTTATGTAATGTTAAACACATTTTCTTTAAATATCCAAAGTATTCGATACGAGGATTATCACTGATACATCCTACCCAAATATCATTGGCTTCATCATAATAGAAGTTTGTATCGTCATTTCCATCATCGTTACCAAAAATAACAACTAAATCTGGTTTTTGCGCACTTTCTTCTTTTGTAGCTAATTCAAATAAGTTAGCCATACTCAATGCACTAGACATATATTTTGAGTTGAAGTATACGAAACATAATAAAGCTCCAACTTTACAAGGATAACAGAACCAGTTTGATTCTCCCTTATTGAAATATGTCATAGGCTGTGTATCAATTTCAGTAAACATACCTGTACGTTTACTTGATTTTGGATGCAAAATCATTGGAGTTCTTAACATTACAGTATCGATCATTGGAATATCTTGTAATGCAGCATATTCATCAGCCCATACTTTATCCAAAGTATGAATAGAGAAACATGCATTTGTCCCAGCTTGAACCTGACGATACACTAAGTTTGGTCTTCCCATTAATTTTTCTTCAAACAAACGATATGTACGAAGGAATAAATCATTTGAAGCTGAGTCAAATGCCACTAATGTATTAATACCAAAATCCGTTGAATTATCACTCTTCATATATCCAAAACGTTGTAAAGAACGCCAAGTACGATACATCTCTTCAATAACATCTAAAGTTGCATCTTTATCTGAAAGATAATATTCATCTTTTAATTCTTCACAAGTAAAGATTGACAATAAACGTAAGAAATGACAGAAATCATATGCTGCTTCTTTAGAAGATAATTCACCATTTTTTGTCAAATAAGCATACATATTCGCATTATCTGTTTCCTGATATTCAATGAAATATTGAACGAATTTTGCGAATGTATGAGACTTTAATAAAACCTCACGACTCTTTGGATACGCCAAATTGTAGTTGATAATAACCTGATTGTTAAAAATTTCAATTTTATTCTGCATAATTACACTCCTTTAACTATGACTAATATACATGAAAAACCTTTGAAAGTAAATGTGATTCTAAATTTTTTGTTTATATTTCAAGTACAAGCGTTTACATGGCGAAAACTTTTTTGATTTCAGAATATACATCCTCAATCGCAATTTCACTCTTTTCACCTGTATAACGATCTGTCCACTCTAATTTTCCTTCTTTGACACCACGACCTACCGTAATACGATAAGGAATACCAATCAATTCCATATCTTTGAATTTAACACCTGGACGCTCATTACGATCATCTAAAATTACATCAAACTTATGTTCTTTACAGAATTCATATAGATCATTGGCAATCTTAACTTGTTCTTCATCCTTTAAAGATACTGGAACAATCGCAAGTCTAAATGGTGCAATTTCAATTGGCCATTTAATACCAAAATCATCATGATGCTGATCTGCAACGGCAGCCATACATCTTTCTAGACCAATACCATAACTTCCCATCCAAACTGGCTGTAATTGGTTGTTGGCATCTGTATAGTAAAGATTCATACTCTTCGAATATTTCGTACCCAATTTAAATAAGTTACCAACTTCAATACCGTGTTGGAAAGTTAATTTTTTACCACACTTAGGACAAATATCCCCTTCTTTTACCTGACAAAGATCTGCCACTTCAACAGGCGTAAAATCTTTACAATTTACATTCTTAATATGACGATCCGATTGGTTTGCGCCTACAATGAAGTTTTTCATATGCTTGATTTGACGATCCATATAAACTGGACAATCAATACCGACTGGACCTGCAAAACCAACACGAGCATGTGTTACTTGTTCTACTTGTTCAAAGCTAGCAAGCTCCATTTCGTTAGCACCCAATAATTTCAATGCCTTTGTCTCATTCAATTCGCGATCACCAGGAATACAGAATGCGATGACTTTTCCATCTACATTATAAAGTAATGTTTTAACGAAATCACTTTCCTTCTTACCAAAGAAAGCAGCCACTTCTTCAATTGTTTTTGCGTTTGGCGTATCCACAACTTCCATTGAAAGTTCTTCTTCACAAGAATCTTCCATTGTGTCTACTACTTCTGTGATTTCTAAGTTGCTCGAATAGTCACAACCAACACAGCCAACGACAACATCTTCACCAATACTTGATAGAGCCTGATATTCTTCCGATAATAAACCACCCATAGCTCCCGTATCCGCTTTAACGATTTTATATTCCAATCCTAAACGATCCATGATACGGCAATATGCATCGTACATTTTGTTGTAAGCCACATCCAATCCAGCTTCATCTACATCAAATGTATACGCATCCTTCATGATAAATTCACGAACACGAATCAACCCATAACGAGGACGAGTTTCATCACGATATTTCGTTTGAATCTGATATAAGTTATATGGGAAATCCTTATAAGATTTTCCATCCATACTACTCGCTACCGCAAACAATTCTTCATGAGTAGGACCTAACACATAACGCTTATTATAACGATCACTCAATGAAAACATATTTGAGCCAAATGCTTCACGACGACCCGATTGTACATATACATCTTCCGGAATCAATGCAGGCATCAATAACTCTTGCGCATCTTTCGCATCCATTTCTTCACGAATAATATTTTCGACTTTAGAAAGAACCTTCTTTCCCATAGGCATAATCATATAAATTCCATTTGAACATTTCTTGATCATTCCAGCACGCACCAATAAATTACTTGATACGCTATCTTCATCTTTCGCATTTTCTCTTAATGTATAAAAGAAACTCTGACTTAATTTCATCTTTTCTTACCTCTTCCACTATCTAATCTTACGAATCATTGCATCGACTTCAATAGGCCCAGACCACTTCGTATATACGATCTGCATCGGCTTATTACAAGCCTCTAATACATTCTTGTCACTATCATATACATCTGAAACATGTATAATCGTACTTTGAATGTGAGGACCAAATATTTCTAAATCTTGATTTGGCATAAAATGATTCTTCACCTGTAAAGTTGCCATCTGACTTTCCTTGTCATAATCTAGTACAATGGCTACATATTCCTGTGTTACCGTTTCATCATGATCTTGATACAACTGCACCTTATATCCAGGAAGCCCATTATAGAAGCCCGGCCCAGTCGGTCGATTTTCTGCCTTTGCGATTTCCTTTTTTACACGCTCAATGATTTTTTCATCTGCATGCCCATGCTCATAAATATAATCAATCAACATACGATAGCTAGAAACAACCGTAGCTAAATAATAAGCACTTTTCATACGCCCTTCAATTTTCAAAGACGCTACACCCATATGGATGAAATCCTCAATATAATCCACTGCCTGCAAATCCTTTGAAGACATAGAAAATAAATTTGTAGGATCACTAAGTTCCGTATCACCATCCATTAAATGATATTTCCAACGACAACTTTGTGCACATCCACCACGGTTTGCATCACGAAGCGTCATATGATTACTCAATACACATCGTCCTGAAAAAGAAATACACATACCTCCATGAATAAAGACTTCAATAGGAAGAATATTCTCTTTGCAAATCGAACGAATATCCTCCATTTGACATTCTCTAGCAAGAACAACACGGTCCATGCCCTTTTCTTTCCAGAATCTTACAGCACTTGAATTTGTAGAAGAATGCTGCGTAGATACATGCACTTCAAACGTACATCCAAGCTTTTTAGCCAACATCATAATGGATGGACTTGCCACAATAATCGCATGCACGCCAATCGAATCCAACGTTTTTAAATAATCTTCAATACCATCAAGATCCGACTCATGCGGAAGCATATTTACAGTTACATGCACATGACTATTATGTGCATTCGCAAATTTGACTAATTCTGCGATCTCATCAATGGAAAAATTACTAGCACGAGAACGCAAACTAAATTGTTTTCCACCAATATATACGGCATCCGCTCCATATAAAATCGCAATCTTTGCTTTTTCTAAATTTCCAGCAGGAGCTAATAATTCAATTTTATTCATTTACTTGCTCCTCCTTTTTCTTAATTGTCTCTTCCAAATACCAACGATTACTTGATTCATCATCCGTAATTTTGATACCTTGTAAAGCCAAATCATATAAATCCAAGATTTCAACCGTCCAATCATCATCAAAGAACAAAGAATCAATGCGGAATCGATGCATTCCTACATCGGTAAAATCCCACATTTCCTGTAATGAATTGATTGGCATTTCACTAAAGATATGCGTATCCGTTTCATCTTGTACAATTGGCATGCGCTCTTGTCTAGTTTGTTCAATCAAATCATAATGACATGGTAATGAACATACCGGTTTATTCACTGCTTCTAAATAGTTAGTGACCAAAGGTCTTCTTGAGTAAAGAATTGAGAAATAGCCATGCACTAAAATTTCAATATTCGGATTGTGTTTTCCAATACTTACCACTTCTTCAAGACTTAATTCATGTGCTAAAGATACAGATTGAATCCCCAAAGACATATAGAAATCAACATCTGCACTTGAAGCTACCAATGTTTCAGGTTGATAAATCAATTTCGATTCAATCCCCAATTGTTTTGCCTCATAATATAGACCTTCATCCGCATAATAAATACCATCCACATCTAATTCTTTAAAAATAGAAAAGTATTCACGAACACCCGATAGATCTTCATCCATACATAATCTTAAGAAGTTGATATATAATTTTAGGCCAAGCTTTTTACACTTCTTCTTCCAAAGCTGTAAATCCTCTTTTTTTACCGTAATACACGAACGAATGGAATAATGTTCAACACCAATGATTACGGCATCGGCCTTCGCCCTTTTTAATTTTTCTAATGAATCAATAGAATGAATTGTTGTTATAAACATAATTACTCCTTATTAAAACATACAGATTTATTTTACCACAAATGTGATTTTATGCCTACATAACCTCCTATTTAAATCAGACTTAATTTCATGTATACTTTAAATATGAACAAACAAACACTTAATGAGAGATTTGAAGATTACAATGAACCTGCAGAACAAGAAGAAATATGGTCTGATAAAATCATTGGTGAGGAAGAATTGTAGAAAAAAAGAATGCCATTACGACATTCTTAACAAGGCTAGTTCAATCTAGTCTTTTTTAATGAATTCAACCAATTCTTCAGCCGAATATACGACATGATCTGCCAAAGGACCACTTATTTGATGGTGACGATTAAAATGAATCGTCTTCATGCCTGCACTTTTAGCCCCCTGCATATCATTGATATAGTTATCCCCCACATAATACCATTCATGAATATCTTCCTGCATCGCTTCCATACACTTTTTAAATGCATTCACATCCGGTTTTGCGACACCCAACTGTCCACTTGTAAAGACATGAGAGGCTTTAAAATAATCAAAGACATGAAGTACTTCTAATTTCATTCTTTGATGTGCATCTTCTCCATTTGTTAGAATCGCAAGTTCATCTTCACAATTTGAGAAATAATCAATCAATGGTGCATCCATTTCAATATGATGCTGATAATATTTATAGCGAGACTGAAACTCTACAGCTTTTGAATGAGAAAATTCAATACCATACTTTTCACAAGCTTTTTCAATACGATAAACGCCAGATTCATCAATCGTAATCTTTCCTTGTTGAAGTTTATCAAAGATCCTGTCTCCAAACTTACGATAATCCGCATAAAATTGATTCATATCCACATCTACATCGGGAAGAAATTCTTCCATGCATTTACGAAATGGCCAAGATAAATCATAAAGTGTATCATCACAATCAAACATTAATTTCTTCATATAATCACCGAATGAAATATAACATAAAAGTGAAGATTTCACTACTGAATCTTCACTTGATTTAAACACTTACGAACATGTCCAGACTGTCCTGTTACCTCTTCATTTTCAATCAAAGATAAATGTACAGCTTCTTTACAAGATTCAATGGCTGCATCAAATACAACATTGATCTTATTATCATTGATTTGTTTTAAAGTATGGATTTCTTCAAATCCAAAACGATTAGCTGTACTAAAGGCAATCGCAATATCACCTGAACCATTGCCCATATGCGATCCTGTTAAAGCTAAACCGACTGGCATTCTGTTACAAACTCTATGAAGCTGACGATCACTTAAAGGAGCATCCGTCGCAATAATCATCATAATCGAACCTTTTTCTTGTTCTAAAGGCAATTGATTCCCCTCTACTTTATCTAACAAATATTGTTCTCTTAAACCAAAATTAGAGAGTACAAGTACACCTAGAGTATATGTATTTCCATCAATCTCAAAGACTCTTGAACTTGATCCAATACCACCTGACATTTCAAAACAAGACATGCCACGTCCTGCTCCAACACTGCCAAGTTCAAACTCTTTTTTACAATCAGCATACGCATCATATACATCTTCTTTTGTAACAACACAATCACGAATCGAATTTAGATATCCATCGTTACATTCTCCAACGACAACGTTTACACTTGTTAAATCTTCATTTTCTTTAACCATGATATCCACTAAGGCTTGTTGAACAACCCCCACATTTAAAGTGTTTGTCAAACAAATATAGCTTTCTAGTGTTCCTAGCTCCATAATTTGTGGTAAGCCAGTCGTCTTTCCAAAACCATTTAGGATACTACAACCACAAGCTAGCTTTTGATGAAACACATCTTCAGCCGTACGAATAAATGTAACACCTGTTTGATGCGTTCCTGAACAGATTGTCTTATGTCCAACCATTACACCTTCTACATCTGTAATCCGATTTAATTTTCCTTTTTCCATAATTAAACACCTCTTAAAACCATTATAGTGAAATTCCACAAAAAAAGAAGCCGAAATCAATCAGCTTCTTCATTTATTATCTTACTTGTAAAGTTCTACTAAACGTTGTAAGTGTTCGTAACGTTCTTTAGCTACTTCTTCTGATTTAGCAAATAATTTTTCTGCTCTTTCAGGGAATGGTTTCACTAAACGAGTGTAACGAGATTCGTTGTGTAAGAAGTCTTGGTAAGTTCCATCTCCTTCTTTAGAAGTTAATGTGAATGGGTTCTTTCCTGCTTCTTTCTTAGCTGGATCAAATGAGAATAAGTTCCAGTATCCAGATTTAACGGCTTTCTTCATTTCATCTTGACAGTGGTTCATTCCACCCTTAGCAATACCGTGTAATTCACATGGTGCATAACCGATGATTAAAGATGGTCCTGGATAAGCTTCTGCTTCAGCAATACATTTAACTGCTTGTGCAGGGTTAGCTCCAAGAGCGATTTGTGCTACATAAACGTATCCGTAGCTCATTGCGATTTCTGCTAAAGATTTTTTCTTCATTTCTTTACCAGCTGCAGCGAACTGACAAACTTCACCGATGTTAGAAGCTTTAGAAGCCTGTCCACCAGTGTTTGAATACATTTCTGTATCGAATACCATAACGTTTACGTTTTCACCTGATGCAAGAACGTGGTCTAATCCACCGAATCCGATATCATAAGCCCATCCGTCTCCACCAAAGATCCAAACAGATTTTTTAGCTAAGTATTCTTTCTTGTCTAATACAGCTTTAGCATCTTCACATCCAGCTTCAGCAGCTTTTTCTACTTCAACTAATAATGCTTTTGTTGCTTCTGTGTTAGTACGAGTATTTTCTTTAGTTTCCATGAATTTTTCGAATGCAGCCTTGAATTCAGGAGTTGCTTTTTCGCTTTCGTTCATAGCACCTAATTTTTCGATAGCTTGTTCACGTAATACTTTTTGTCCTAATTGCATACCGAATCCGTGTTCAGCATTGTCTTCGAACAATGAGTTAGCCCATGCTGGTCCTTGTAAGCTATCTTTGTTTACTGTATATGGAGATACAGATGCTGGACCACCCCAGATTGAAGAACATCCAGTCGCATTTGATACATACATGTGTTCACCGAATAATTGAGTAATTAAACGAGCATATGATGTTTCAGCACATCCAGCACATGATCCTGAGAACTCTAACAATGGTTGGTTGTATTGAGAACCCTTAACAGTATCATCAGCGAATCCAGAATCTTTCTTAGAAACGTTAGCTACTAAGTAATCGAATACTGGTTGTTGTTCAGCTTGAGATTCTTGAGGTACCATCTTAATAGCTTGAGTTGGACATACAGTGATACATTCACCACATCCCATACAATCTAATGGAGATACGCTCATTGTATATTTGAATTCTGTAGCTTTTGGTTTAACATCAGCTAATTTGATTTGTGCAGGAGCAGCCTTCACTTCTTCTTCGCTCAATAAGAATGGACGAATAGTAGCGTGAGAACATACGAATGCACATTGGTTACATTGAATACATTTTTCAGCATCCCATTCAGGAACTGTAACAGCTGTACCACGTTTTTCGTAAGCACTAGCACCAGTTTCCCATTGACCATCGATGTTACCAACGAATGCAGATACAGGTAATGAATCTCCATCCATTTTGTTAACTGGTTCCATGATGTCTTTAACCATCTTAACTGTTGCAGGACGTCCTGATAATTCAGGTTTTGGTGCATCAGCTTCTGGGTTAGCCCAAGATGCAGGGATTTCAACTTTGTGAGTTGCACCTACACCAGCATCGATAGCTTTGTAGTTCATTTCTACAACTGCATCACCCTTCTTAGAGTAAGATTTCTTAGCAGCTGCTTTCATGTAATCTACTGCTTCATCAATTGGCATAATGTTAGCTAATTTGAAGAATGCTGATTGTAAGATTGTGTTTGTACGTTTACCCATACCGATTTCGATAGCTTTATCGATGGCATTGATTGTGTACAATTGGATATTGTTGTCTGCGATATATTTTTTAGATTCAGCAGGCATGTGTTTGT
>SKEP01001211.1_pt1 | contig 14015 bp, 9 predicted proteins | sample 4826901 | NCBI WGS metagenome assembly SKEP01 (sample SAMN11008806, study PRJNA524170) | human gut metagenome | biome: Human fecal sample; material: Feces; isolation source: fecal sample from pouch patient p4, p43, p49, p54, p55 | host: Homo sapiens | place: Israel: Tel-Aviv | collected 2014-03-20
CCCTTAGGCTCTTTGCTGTCCAGAGTAAATTTCCTCTCAGCTTCCGGATTGAATCTGAAGTTGTTCCAGTATCCGCATTCTACTGCAAGCTGTTCCTCTGTCTGCGCTTTGCTCATACCTTTCTTGATTCCATGGTTGATACATGGAGCGTAAGCGATGATCAGGGATGGTCCCGGATATGCCTCTGCCTCTGCGATTGCCTTCACTGTCTGGTTGAAATCTGCACCCATTGCGATCTGTGCAACATATACATAACCATAGCTCATAGCGATTCCTGCAAGGTCTTTCTTCTTCGTCTCTTTACCGCCGGCTGCGAACTGTGCTGTCGCACCTGTCTTAGTAGCTTTTGAGGACTGTCCGCCTGTGTTGGAGTAAACTTCTGTATCAAATACCATGATGTTGATATCCTGACCGCTTGCCAGTACGTGGTCAACTCCACCGAATCCGATATCGTAAGCCCATCCGTCACCACCGAAGATCCACTGGGATTTCTTCGCAAGGAAGTCTTTATTTTTCAGCAGTTCTGCTCTCTCAGCACATCCGCAGTCACAGTCTTCCAGAGCTTTTACAAGCTTGTCTGTAGCTGTTCCGTTTGTTGCACCTACTGAGAATGTATCCAGATATTCCTGAGCTGCTGCTTTCACATCATCGTTTGCACCGTTCTCTGCAAGTTTTTCTACAGATGCTTTGAGTCTTTCACGGATCGTATTCTGTGCAAGAAGCATACCATATCCAAACTCTGCATTATCCTCAAACAGTGAGTTAGACCATGCCGGACCTCTTCCCTGTGGGTTTACTGTATAAGGTGTAGACGGTGAAGAGTTACCCCAGATAGAAGAACATCCTGTTGCATTTGCAATATACATTCTGTCACCGAATAACTGTGTGATCAGTTTTGCATAAGGTGTCTCACCACAACCTGCACAAGCTCCTGAGAACTCAAGCAATGGCTGTTTGAACTGACTTCCTTTTACCGTAGTCTCTTTGAATTTTGCAACAACTTCCGGTTTGATCGGAAGCTCTGTTCCATAATCAAAGAATGTCTGTCTTCCGGCATTTGCTTCCATGTTGCCCATAACAAGCGCTTTTTCACCCTTCTTACCAGGACATACATTTGCACAAGATCCACATCCTGTACAGTCATAAGCAGATACTGCGATCGAGAACTTCATGTTCGGCATACCCATCATGTCGATCATATCCATACCTTCCGGTGCGTTTGCTGCTTCTTCTTCTGTCAAAGCGATCGGACGGATAACTGCATGCGGACATACATATGCACAGCGGTTACACTGGATACAGTTGTCCGGCTGCCAGATCGGGATATCTACTGCGATTCCACGTTTCTCATATGCTGAAGAACCGGATGGTGTAGAACCATCTACATATTCATTAAATGCAGATACCGGAAGTGTATTTCCTTCCTGTGCATTTACTTTTGCCTGGATATTTTTTACAAAATCTACAACGTCTGCTCTTCCGCCTTCTCCAACGTGAGGAGTTGTAAGACCTTCATCTGCTGCATCTTTCCAGCTTTCCGGAACTGCGATTTCTACAACCTGTTTTGCACCTGCATCGATTGCATCGTAGTTCATCTGTACGATCTTGTCACCTTTTCTTCCGTAAGTAGCTTTTGCAGCTGCTTTCATCAGATCGATCGCTTCCTCTTCCGGAATGATCGCTGCAAGTTTGAAGAATGCTGACTGAAGAACTGTATTGATACGTCCGCCAAGTCCGATTTCTTTACCAATCTTGATACCGTCGATCGTGTAGAACTTGATATTGTGATTTGCAATGTAGCTCTTAACCTGTCCCGGAAGGTGCTCTTCCAGTCCTTCCATATCCCATGAACAGTTCAGAAGGAATGTACCTCCATCAACCAGTTCCTGAACCATGTTGTACTTGTCAACATAAGAAGGATTGTGACATGCTACAAAGTTTGCCTGACGGATTAAATATGTTGATTTGATCGGTGACTTACCGAAACGCAGGTGAGACATTGTAACACCACCGGATTTTTTGGAGTCATAGTCAAAATATGCCTGTGCATACATGTCTGTGTTATCTCCGATGATCTTGATGGAGTTTTTGTTCGCACCAACAGTACCGTCAGCTCCAAGTCCCCAGAATTTACAGTTGATCGTTCCTTCCGGTGTTGTTACCAGAGGTTCGTCAGCTTTCAGTGACAGGTGTGTCACATCATCTTCAATACCGATTGTAAATTTCTGTTTTTCATCGTTGTGATATACTGCAACGATCTGTGCAGGTGTTGTATCTTTAGAACCTAATCCATAGCGTCCTGTATAAATCGGAACTGCATCAAATTTTGTTCCCTTTAATGCTGCAACAACATCCAGATACAGTGGCTCGCCAAGTGCTCCCGGCTCTTTTGTTCTGTCAAGAACAGAAATCTTCTTCACAGAATCCGGAATTGCATTGATCAGTGCTTCCGCTGAGAATGGTCTGTAAAGGCGAACTTTTACAACACCGACTTTTTCTCCGGCTGCCATCAGATAATCGATTGTCTCTTCGATCGTATCACAGACAGAACCCATTGCAACGATCACGTGCTCTGCATCTTCTGCTCCATAGTAGTTGAACAGTTTATAGTCTGTTCCAATCTTCTCATTTACTTTATCCATATAATTCTGAACGATTGCAGGAAGTGCATCGTAATATGGATTACATGCTTCTCTTGCCTGGAAGAAAATATCAGGGTTCTGAGCAGAACCTCTCTGACATGGATGGTTTGGATTCAGTGCGTGTGCACGGAATTCGTCAATTGCATCTTTATTTACTAAATCTTCCAGATCTTCGTAATCCCATGTCTCAATCTTCTGAATCTCATGAGATGTTCTGAATCCGTCAAAGAAATTGATAAACGGAATCTTTCCTTCCAATGCTGCACAGTGTGCAACTGGTGTCAGGTCCATAACTTCCTGCACACTGGATTCACACAGCATCGCTGCACCTGTCTGACGACATGCATAAACGTCAGAGTGATCTCCAAAGATAGAAAGCGCATGGCTTGCAAGTGCACGTGCGGATACGTTGAATACACCCGGGAGCTGCTCTCCTGCCACTTTATATAAGTTAGGAATCATCAGCAGTAATCCCTGAGATGCTGTAAATGTTGTTGTCAGTGCTCCTGCTGCAAGAGAACCGTGTACTGCTCCTGCAGCACCTGCCTCAGACTGCATCTCTGTTACATGAACAGTTGTTCCGAAAATATTCTTTCTTCCTTCTGTTGCCCACTCGTCAATATGCTCCGGCATAACGGATGACGGTGTAATCGGGTAGATAGCTGCATCTTCTGTATATGCATAGGAAACGTGAGCTGCTGCCTGGTTACCGTCCATGGTTTTCATTTTTCTTGCCATTTCTTGTTCCTCCTTCGAAATTACATTGTAAAACGAGTTTTTACATGTAAATTTATTATATCTCGATTATTTGTAAAAGTCCATACAAGCGGTCTCATTTCTTGTTTCTTTTTTGGTACAGTTGTTCATAAAATAAGAGGTATCTTCACATAATGTCGATTTTCCAACACATAAAAAGAAGAAGGTTTAAAACCCTTCTTCTCTCCGTTTCATTCGCATTTCTCTTCTCTTTTTGGCTGCATCCCATTCCCATTTTTCTTCTTCCGTTTCGATCAGAAGTCCTGGAATTTCTGTCGGCTTATCCTTTTCATCCAGCGCCACCATCGTAAAATATGCCCGGTTGATCGGTCTTCTCATCCCGTCTTTACTTTCCACATATGTGTCAACCCGCACTTCCATAGACGTCTTTCCTACATAAGTCGCCTTCCCGATTACTACCACGACCTCATCTAAATAAACTCCGTGGATAAATCTTAAATTATCTACAGAAGCCGTTGTAATATTGTGTTCTGCATGACGCCGTCCCACCAGACCGGCCACTTCATCCAGCCATTCCATCAACTGTCCCCCAAACAGTCTGCCGGCTCCGTTTAAGTGAACAGGACGTACTGCATGCATTGTTTCCACACTGGAATCGCTGACTCTTTTTTCTCTTCTCATGTCCTCTTCCCCTTTTTTGCTTCTCATTACCATGCATGCAGCCAGAATTTTCCTAAAAACCAGATAAGAAATGCAAAAATTGCCATCACTCCGATTGCAAGCGGAAGAAGAAGTTCACAGAATGCCAGAATAACTGCCAGTTTGTCTTTTCGGCTCATCTCGATCGGTTCCTGCTTTTTCTTTTCTTCACGCGCTTTCTTTTTGGCTTCTTTTCTGACTGTGCGAAGACCTTTTTCAAATTCGATTTTCTTCTTTTGTCCATCCGGCTGTGTGTCTGACTTTTTCGCTTTTTCTTCCTCTTCAAACAGCAGATCCGGCCTTGGTCCCTGTCCCAGTTTCAATAGATTTTTCATAATGCCCTCTTTGAAAAATGCCCCCGATGCGATTACCGGGGGCGAAATTTAAGTTTTCCTTACATTTTTTGTATTGTCAAAAGATTTTATACATAGTGACAAGCTACAAAGTGTTCATTTCCTACATCTCTGTACTCCGGTGCTTCCTGTGCACATTTCTCTGTCGCATATGGACAGCGTGTACGGAATTTACATCCGGACGGCGGATTCGACGGAGAAGGAAGATCTCCGCTCAAAATGATACGATCTCTCTTTCTTGTCGGATCCGGCACCGGAATCGCTGACATCAGCGCTTTTGTATATGGATGCAGCGGATTGTCGAAAATTTCATTTTTATCTGCCATCTCCACAATATTTCCAAGATACATAACTGCCACACGATTACTGATGTACTCTACAACTGACAAGTCATGCGAAATGAAAATGTAGGAGAAGTTGTTTCTCTCCTGAAGATCTCCGAGCAGGTTGATGATCTGTGACTGAATAGACACGTCCAGCGCCGATACCGGCTCATCACAGACGATCAGTTCCGGATTCAGAATCAGGCTTCGTGCAATTCCGATACGCTGTCTTTGTCCACCGGAAAACTCATGCGGGTAACGGTTGATATAATACGTAGGAAGTCCGCAGATTTCCATTGTCTCCAATACCTTTTCACGTGCTTCTGCCTTACTCATCAATTTGTGATCAAGCAGAGCCTCCCCGATGATGTTTCCGACTGTCATACGCGGATTCAACGAAGCGTATGGATCCTGAAATACCATCTGCATCTGCAGACGTTTTGCACGCATTTCCTTTTTGGAACATTTTGCAAGGTCCTCTCCTTTGAAAATGACCTTTCCGTCTGTGATATCATGCAGTCTTAAGATCGTTCTTCCGGCTGTTGATTTTCCACATCCGGACTCACCTACGATTCCCAGTGTCTCACCACGTCTCAGTTTGAAAGAAATTCCATCTACAGCTTTGACATGTCCGACTGTTCTTGTGATCAGACCGCCACGGATCGGGAAATATTTTTTCAGATTCTGGACATCCAAAATGATTTCATTTTCTCTGTTCATTTATACTTCCTCCTTTTCCGGTGCGTTGACAAAGCATGCAACATAATGACCGTTTCCAACGTGTACCAGTTTTGGTTCTTTTTCTTTACAGCCTTCCTGACAGAACTCACATCTCTCATTGAAATGGCAGTTCTCCGGCATATTGATCGGGTTCGGAACCTGTCCCGGGATCGAATACAGACGCTCATTGTGATTGGTCTTACCGATGATCGGTTTTGATTTTAACAGCCCGATTGTATATGGATGCATCTGATTCTGGAAAATATCCAGTACTTTTCCTTTTTCCACAACATTTCCGGCATACATAACAACCACGTAATCTGCCATCTCTGCAACGACGCCCAGGTCATGCGTGATCAGCATGATGGACATATCCATTTCCTCTTTCAGCTTGCGCATCAGATCCAGAATCTGTGCCTGAATCGTTACATCCAGCGCAGTCGTCGGCTCATCTGCGATCAACAGCTTCGGATTACATACCAGAGCCATTGCAATCATGATACGCTGACGCATACCACCGGAAAGCTCGTGAGGATAGCATTCCATGATTTCTTCCGCTCTCGGAATACCAACCAGTTTTATCATTTCCAGAGCTTTTGCTCTTGCTTCTTCTTTTGTTGCATCTGTATGGAAAAGAATACTTTCCATGATCTGATGTCCGACTTTGAGTACCGGATTCAGAGAAGTCATCGGCTCCTGGAAGATCATTGCAACATCTTTTCCGTTGACATGCTCCATTTCGCTCTTGCTCAGCTTCAGTAAATCTCTTCCATCCATCAGGATCTCACCATCCACGATTTTTCCCGGAGGTGACTGAACCAGATGCATCAGAGAGAGTGAAGTAACACTCTTTCCACATCCGGATTCTCCTACTACACAGACTGTCTCTCCTTTGCGGATCTCAAAATCAACGCCGTTGACTGCCTTGACAATTCCAGCGTCTGTATAGAACCATGTATGCAGATTTTTAAATTCTATAAATGCCATAATTTTTCTCCTTGTCAAAACTTTCTTAGCGTTTCATTTTCGGGTCAAATGCATCTCTGAGACCATCACCTACAAGGTTTACCGCAAGTACAGTCAGCAGGATACAGAATCCGGCCGGCATCCACAGCCATGGACGCAGTTTGAATGTCATCAGGTTTGTTCCTGCAGATACCATCTGTCCCCAGCTGGACATCGGAGGAAGTACACCGACTCCCAGATAAGACATGGTGGATTCCATGATGATCGTATCACCGATTGCCAGTGTTGCTGTAACAATGATGATCGGGATAACATTCGGCATAATATGTTTGAAAATCTTATGCAGATCGCGGATACCAAGTGATTCCGCTGCTGACATATAATCCATCTCACGGATCGAAAGTACCTGACCTCGGATATACCGGCACGTACCGGCCCATCCGATCGCCGCAAGGATTACCATCAGATAATATACACGAACTCCGGTGTCCACTTTCCAGTCTGACATCATGGCACTGAGCATGATCAGAATCGGCATCGTCGGCAGAGACAGAATAACGTCTACTACACGCATGATGACAAAATCCACAACTCCACCATAGTATGCTGCGGTACAACCTAATAATGCACCGATAAAGATCTGAAGTGCTGTCGCCGCCAGACCGACTGTCATGGAAATACGACCTCCATAAAGAAGACGTGTAAAGACGTCTCGTCCATTTTCATCTGTTCCAAACCAGTGCTGTGCACTCGGCGGCTGTTTTGCATTTGCAATATCAGTTGCTGTAATATCTGAATACGGAGATACGATTGGTCCCACAATACAAAGAACGATCATGACTCCTAAAAAGATCAGTCCTGCTATTGCCAGTTTATTTCTGGACAATCGCTTCATTGCAAGTCTCCAGGGGGATTCCATGCTCTTGCTCGCTGCTGCCTGTTTTGCAATTCTTTTATTTGCATCTTCTGTTTTTTTCACGTGTCCTCCTCCTTTCTACTTCAAACGAATACGCGGATCAACCGCACCATATAATAAATCGGAAAGTAAATTTCCAAGCATTGTAAGTACTGCAAGGAACATTGTGAATCCCATCATAAACAGATAATCTCTCTTTCCAATCGAATCCAGGAATACTTTACCGATTCCAGGCCATGCAAAGACAGTCTCTGTGATCATCGCACCTGCGAAAAGTCCCGGGATTGCACCTCCGACATATGTTACGATCGGGATCATCGCATTCTTCAACGCATGTTTGTAAATTACCACTTTTTCCGGAAGTCCCTTTGCACGGGCAGTTCTGATGTAATCCTGATTGATTACCTCAAGCATGGATGTACGCACATAACGCATAGTACCACCCAACTGAATCACTGTCAGTGTCACAACCGGAAGAATCATGTGAAGCAATACATCCACAACATAAGCCCCCCCAGTGTTGTTTGCCCCAGCAGTTACCATACCGTCAAGAGGAAGGACTCCAAGCTTGACAGAAAAGATATGCCGCAGGATCATTGCCAGGAAAAAGGATGGCAGTGAAATACCGGCAAATGCCACTACCGAGAATGTATTGTCAAAAATCGAATATTGCTTGGTCGCCGAAATAACGCCGATTGGAATCGCGATCAATAGTTGCAGTATGAACGCTACAGCAGCTACTAAAAACGAGTTCCATACAAATTTACCGATGACTTCTGTTACCGGAATCTTGTAACTGATTGAGATACCAAAATCTCCTCTGATCGCATGACTTGCCCAGTTTACGTATCTTTCCGGTATCGGTTTGTCTAATCCTAAAAGTGCTTTGTTCTGCGCTATCTTCTCCGCTGTGATGTTTCCGCCTGCATGAGCATCAACGGCATCTCCCGGCAGACTTGCTACCAAAAGAAATACAACCATAGATACACCGATCAGAATAGGAATCATCGTGAGAACACGGCGAGTTGCATATTTCCACATTTGTTAAAAACCTCCAATCTTTATTTGACTCTGTTTTGCTCATGATCAAATAACTTAATTTTGCCCGCAGGAAATAGAACGAATCAAATTCGTATCCACCCCCTGCGGGCCGTTTGTTTGAAGGGAAACCTCGCTGGATCCCTATTTGAGCTTCAAGTCTTACGGCTTTGTTATTTTTTTAGAGTACTTTGATTACTCAACTTCAATATTGACGATCTTATCCTGCTGATACCATTTTACATAAGAGCTCTGCTCGATGTTCTGTACACGAGTGTTGTAGCAGATCAGGTCGCATCTCTCGTAGATCGGATATAATGGAAGTTCTTCATTGATAAGTTTGTAAATCTCTTTGTATTTTTCTTTCTGCTCGTCCTGTGAAGTAGAAGCCAGTGCCTCTGCAAGCATCTTATCCAGTTCCGGATTTGCATATCCTGTACGGTTCTGAGTTCCACCTGCTTCTGCACTTGCAAATGTACCTGTCAGGTCTGGATCAGCTGTCAGTCCCCATGCCATGAACAGCATATCAAATGTACCGTTCTGGGATTTAGACTGCAGTGTCGGCCAGTCTACATACTCTGCCTGGAAGTCGATACCAAGCTGTCCGTATGCGTCGATCATCAGAGGGATCATAGTATCTGTTACAACATTTCCGGACATTGCACTGAAGACGATCTTCATCTGTTTTCCGTCTTTCATCAGTTTGTCGCCGTCTTTTTCCCATCCAGCTTCTTTCAGAAGTTCTGCAGCTTTTTCAAGATCGTAATCGTATGTCTCCATACCTTCATCATCATACAACCATGAAACTGGTGCCTGTGGAATATTCAGTGTAATTGCATACTGTCCGTAAACAGCCTGATTCAGAGACTTACGGTCAATTGCGTGGAGCAGTGCCTGACGTACTTTTACATCCTGGAAGATTTCATTTTTCTGGTTTGTTGCAACATAACCATATCCAAGTGTTGGCTGAATCTTCAAGTTGATGAATCCAGCTGACATTGCCTCTTCGATGTGATCATCATCACATACAACCTGGTCGTGAATATCTACATCACCTGTTTCTACTGCCTGAAGTTCCGCATTTGTAGCAACTACTTTGAAGATCAGGTTCTTTGTCTTAGGCTCTCCCAGGTAGAAGTTCGGGTTTGCTTCCAGAGTCGCAGATGTTTTTTCTTTGTACTCTTTCAATACATATGCACCATTCGATACATAGTCAACCATATTCAATGATTTGAATTTAGAAAGGTCACCTTTCTTGATCAGATCTCCATATTTTGCTGTAGAGATCGGCACTGCTGAACCTAATACGTATGGTGCACTTGTGTTTGCTGATTCCAGAGTAATCTCAATTGTACTTTCATCTACCACTTTGATACCGGAAATTTCTGTAGCGCTTCCGTTTTTGTAGTCATCATATCCTACAACGTTTACTTTAGAAATATCCTGATATCCGTCATAACTTGGATCAGCTACTACTTTGTACCAATTTACATAGTCTTCTGCTTTTACATCAGATCCATCGTTGTATTTTTCTTTTGTCAGTTTATATGTGTAAACTTTACCATCCTCAGAAACGGACATGCTTGCTGTACCATCAACGATCTCACCTTTGTCATCATTGACACTCAGAGATGCGTTTGTTGCTGATACAACCTGCATATCCTCATTTGCTTCCCAGTATACCGGATTGAATACACCTGCAAAGTCTGCAACACCTGCGATCAGTGTGTCTTTTCTCTTTGCTGCTGTCTCAGGAAGTGCAGAAGGATCCTCTGCTTCAATCAACTGGTTTGTTGCTTCTAATGAAGTATTTGTGTCCTGTGATTCTGTTTTTTCACTTGTTTTCTTATTGTCTGACCCACTGCCGCAAGCCGCAAGTGAAAGTGCCATTACTGCCGCTAAAAGGCAGGCTAATGCTTTCTTTTTCATATTTTTTCCTCCTTGAAAAATATTTATGTTGATTCCTGCATCTTCCGATTTATTTACTCTGTTTTTTCATAGCCGTATTGCTCATGTATGCTGAAAATGCGGAAACGAACATTCGTCATTGCCGGAGCTTATTCCATCATTGCTCCCAGTTTTTCTGTCACTGTGCGCACACAGCCGTCTTCAAACGGAATCTGAAGACCTACTTCTTTTAACATCTCTGTATAGAAATCACTTGCAGACAGTCTGCACAGCTTCAGATAGCTCTGCCATGCTGCTTTGTAATCTTCATCCATCCAGATCTTGTACTGCATTGCACAGGTCTGTGCCAGTACATAATCTATATAATAAAACGGATAGTCATAAATGTGAAGCTGTTTCTGCCAGAAACCACCTTTTTCCATAAATGGATCTCCCTCGTAATCAAGGTGTGGTTTGTATTCTTCTTCCAGTTTTTTCCATGCCGCATGTCTCTCATCCGGCGTCAGATCCGGGTTACTGTAGACAATGTGTTGGAATTCGTCCACCATGCATCCGTACGGAATAAATGCGATCGCATCTTCCAGATGCATCTGTCTGTATGTGTCAGCTTCTTCTTTAAAAAACAAATTCATCCATGGTTCTGTAAAGAATTCCATAGACATAGAATGAATCTCTGCTGTCTCCATCGTGATATCCCAGTGCTCTTCGATCGGATCACTTCCATAAACATATCCCTGGAACGCATGACCGCACTCATGTGTCACAACATCCACATCTCCGCTTGTTCCATTGAAATTGGCAAAAATAAACGGTGCACGGTATTTCGGAAGATATGTCATATAACCGCCGGCCTTTTTTGTCTTTCTGCCGAGCACATCAAAGAGTTCATTCTCCATCATAAAATCAAAGAACTCTTTTGTCTCCGGTGAAAGCTCCTCATACATCTTCTGTCCATTCGCCATGATCTCTTCCGGAGTTCCCTGCGGTTTTGGATTTCCGTCCACGAAATACATGTTCTCATCAATATAAGAAAGCTTCTCAAGTCCCAGTCTTTCTCTTCTTTTGTCATGCATCTTTTCTGCAAGCGGTACAAAGTACTCTTTGATTTGTCTGCGGAAGTTCTCCACATCTTCTCTTCCATAAGAATTACGGTTCATCCGGTAATATCCAAGCTCCACATAGTTCTCATATCCAAGAAGTCTTGCCTGCGCTGTACGATTCTTCACCAGCTTGTCATAGATCTCATCCAGTTCTTCTGCTTTGCTCTGGAAAAACGCACTGTATTTTTCATGTGCCTTTCTTCTGATCTCACGATCTTCATGAGTCATATATGGACGAAGTAAAGACAGGTTTAAAGTTTCCCCTTCCCAGTCGATCTTTGCACTTGCAATCAGCTTGTCATACTGTGTTGTCAGCGCATTTTCCTCCTGCATCAGCGGGATCAGTTTCTCATCCATAGCTTTAAATTCAAGCTCCATACTCTTGAATGCCACTTTTCCGATCTTCTCTTCCAATACTTCTCTGTACGGAGAATAGTACAATGCTTTTCTGTACTCTGTCTCCTGATTGTTGATCGTCGGAAGAACCTCATTGTAATAATTCTTTTCTTCGCTGTAGAACTCATCTGCAGTATCTACATCACTGCGGATCATAGCGATCTGAATCGTCGTATTATACTCATCACGCAGCGCATAAAACTTCTGATGGATCTCAAACTGTTCCTCTCCACTTTTTGCTGCCTTCAGCTCCTGTGTCAGTTCTTTTAAAGCTGCTACAACAGCCTCTGTATCTACTCTCTGATAAGGCATCTCTGCAAATTTCATACCATTTCCTCCTTGCCACACCTATCTGTTTGATCAATTTTATCATTCCTAGCGCTAATAGATCACCGCACTAAAGTATTATTATAAACTAGTGTTAAGATTTACTCATTATATACTACTTCTCCTTTGATTTCAAGCTATTTTTGATTTTATTTATGCAATTTCACTTTTCCATTCTTGCATTCTGGAGTCTTTTTCACCTGAAAAAGACAAAAAAGTTCAAAAAAACTGCAGTTATTTTACTGCAGTTTTTCGTTCTCCCCTATCATTCACTCTTTCACAGGCTCCGTTTTCAATGCCAGCATTGCGTATCTGGAATGGTGCTTTCGCAGATACACAATCAAGATTCCCATTACCACTACCAGCACTCCTGCCAGAAGCTGCGAAACCGGAAGTCCAACCACCGGGAGGATCAGCTGATCTGTGCGAAGTCCCTCAATCCATACACGTCCAAGTCCATATCCGAACATATAAAGAAGAAACAATTCCCCTTCATACTTTTTATGCTTTCGATACACAAACAGTATGATCAGAAGTGCACAGCACCAGAGGGATTCATATAAAAATGTTGGATGAACCTGAATGTATTCTACACCACCAATACTCTGGATATGCATGCGCATCTGCTCTGTCACATCCGAACTTCTGACTGCATCGATTGGAAGACGCATTGCAAACAGACTGTCCGTATATTCCCCAAATGCCTCTCTGTTAAAGAAATTTCCCCAACGTCCCAGCATCTGCCCATTTAACAGTGCAAGCGCAATCGTGTCAAAAATCTGAGGTGCACTCAAATGCTTCACTTTTGCTGCAATGATCACTGTCAGTACCGCTGCGATCACACCTCCGTAAATTGCCAGTCCGCCTTCCCGGATATTCAGAATCTCCAGAAGGTTATCCTTATACATGTCCCAGGAAAAAATCACATAATACAACCTGGCTCCTATGATGCCAAAGACCACACCGATCATCCCCATATCCAGATAATTCTCCGGATCCTGCCCGGTACGCTTTGCCTCCGCGGTGGCAATCACAAAACCAAGAAGGATTGCGGTTCCTATGATGATCCCATAATATGCAATTTCAAATCCAAAGATGGAAATCGTCTTTCCGACATGTTCCAGATGAATTCCAAGATGTGGAAAACTAATATCATAGTGCATGCTTCCTGCCTCCAATTTTATACATTAAACCGGAATACAATAATATCTCCGTCCTGAACGACATATTCTTTTCCTTCCAGTCTTACCAGACCTTTCTCTTTGGCTGCTGCATGTGTTCCGCATGCCATCAGATCATCATAACTGACCACCTCTGCACGGATAAATCCACGTTCAAAATCTGTATGGATCTTTCCGGCTGCCTGAGGTGCCTTTGTTCCCTTTGTGATCGTCCATGCACGGCACTCCTGCTCTCCCGCTGTCAGATAGCTGATCAGTCCGAGCAGATGATAACTTGCTTTGATCAGTTTTTCCAGACCGGACTCCTCCAGACCAAGATCATCCAGGAATAACTTTTTCTCATCCTCATCCAGTTCTGCGATCTCCTGTTCAATCTGTGCGCAGACTACAAATACTTCACAGTTCTCTTCTGCTGCGTATTCCCGCACTTTCTGTACTCCGGCATTGTCTGCACCGTCATTTGCCAGATCGTCCTCTGTCACATTTGCCGCAAAGATCACCGGCTTGTATGTCAGAAGATTGTAGCTTGTCAGCCATTCCTGTTCTTCCTCATCGTCTGTTGTAAAGCTCTTCGCCATCTTATTTTCTTCCAGATGCTCTTTGATGCGTTTTAACAGCTCCAGCTCTTTTGCTGCTGTCTTATCATTTCTGGAAAGCTTTACCACTTTTGCGATCCTTCTCTCCAAAATCTCCAGATCGGAAAAGATCAGTTCCAGATTGATCGTCTCA
>SKEP01001212.1_pt1 | contig 14013 bp, 10 predicted proteins | sample 4826901 | NCBI WGS metagenome assembly SKEP01 (sample SAMN11008806, study PRJNA524170) | human gut metagenome | biome: Human fecal sample; material: Feces; isolation source: fecal sample from pouch patient p4, p43, p49, p54, p55 | host: Homo sapiens | place: Israel: Tel-Aviv | collected 2014-03-20
ATATGGTGTGATTCCTTTTGAGAATACGAATTCTGGATTGGTTGGAGAAGTCTTAGATTTATTAATGGAATATCCAGTGTATATTCAGTCAATTTATGATCAAAAGATTGAACAATGTTTACTTGGAATTCCGGGCAGTACATTAAAAGATGTGGAGTGGGTCTATTCAAAGGATCAAGCACTTTCACAGTCTAAAGAATTTTTAAAGGAATTAAATGTACAAACGGTGGCCTATCCAAATACGGCGATGGCAGCCCAATATATTTCAGCACAACAGGATGTGCATAAAGCAGCTATTGGTGCTAAGGAAAATGCAGAGTTGTATGGCTTAAAGGTGTTGGCTACAAACATTCAAGAAAATGCGACTAACACAACGCGATTCTTAGTAATTGGATTAAAGCCACAAATGCAGGGCAATCGCTTTAGTATGGTTCTATCGGTTAAACATGAGAGTGGCGCTTTGGCAAAGATCATTGATTGTATTGCCAAGAATGGATTGAATATGGAAAGTATTCAGTCTAGACCGATGAAAAATAAACCTTTTGAGTATTTCTTCTTTGTCGAAATTGAAGGGGATATGTCAAAGGCAAATGATTGTATTCGAGAGGTACAGTCTGTGTGTGAACGTGTAAAAGTATTGGGAGCATATACTTTAAAGGAGGAAAAATAAGTATGAATTTTGTGAAGGAAAGTGTCAATCAAACACCAATCGTAGATACTGTATTCTCAATTGTTGCCAAGGCAAAAGAGGCTAAGGCTAAGGTGGGAAGTGAAAATGTTGTAGACGCGACAATTGGTTCTTTATATGATGAAGAGGGAACTTTGGTTGCCTTAGACAGTGTATTTAGTTCATTAAAAAACTTGGATAATAAAGTATTGGCAGCCTATGCAGCTAGTTTTACAGGCAATCCAGACTTTAGACAAAAAGTATATGACTGGGTATTGAATGGAAATTCACACTTAGAACATGAAGTTATCGCAACACCTGGAGGAACCGGTGCCGTTGGTATGACTTTACAAGAGTGTCTAGATGAGGGACAAACAGTTGTCTTGCCAGAAATTGCATGGGGATCTTATGCACTAATGGCGCAGATGCACAATTTGAATGTGGAAAAATATAGTTTATTTGAAGAAGATCACTTTAATTTAAACTCTTTTAAATCGGCATGTAAAAATGTGATGGAAAAACAAAATCGTTTAGTCATTGTGATCAATGATCCTTGTCACAATCCTACAGGGTATTCTTTGAGTAAAGACGAATGGAAAGAAGTCATTTCTTTCTTGAATGAATGTTCAAAAACACATGCCGTAGTATTGTTGAATGATATTGCGTACATTGATTTTTCTTCTAGACAAGAAAAGGCGAAAGAATATTTTGCACAGTTTGATCAAATTGAGAAAAATTTTGTCGTAATTGTCGCATTTAGTTTATCAAAATCAATGACAAGTTATGGCCTTCGTTGTGGAGCCGCCATTGTGTTAGGACAAGAAAAAGAAGCAGTTCGACAAGTAAAAATTGTGTTTGAAAAGGATGCGCGTGCGACTTGGTCAAATATCAACAATGGAGCTATGGCTACATTTGTAGATGTATTAGACAATCATAAAGATGCGTATGATAAAGAAAGATTGCACTATGTAAATTTATTAAAAGAACGTGGAGATATCTTTGTCAAAGAAGCGAAGGAAGTGGGATTAAAACATTATCCTTACAAAGAAGGATTCTTCGTAACTTTATCTATGGATAATGAAACACGTGACAAATTCCATGAGGCATTAATGGAAAACAACATTTTTACCGTCAAAGTAAATTTGGGTATTCGTGTTGCGATTTGTTCTTTATCGATTGAAAAGACAAAGGGACTCGCAAAAAAGATGAAGGATATTTTGGATACAGTAGCTTAATACTGTATCTTTTTTTTCATCCACACATGTGGTACTCCTTCATCATCATCGATTTGACCAAACTGAATATAGCCTTGTTTTTCATAGAATGGGCAGATACGAACTTGTGCGTGTACTACGATTAAGTCTCCATTTAATTTTTTGATTTCTTTTTCAGCTGTTCTAATTAATAGGTTACCTATATGTTGATTTCGATATTCCTTTAATACGGCTACCCTTCCAATAGTGTAATGATTGTTTTCTTTGAAGAATCGGCATGTTCCGATTGGCTTTTCTTCGTTAAAGGCAACGATATGATGACTAATAGTGTCGATTTCATCAAATTCGTTTTCAAAGCCTTGTTCTTTCATGAATACTTCAATACGAATGTCTTTGGCATCTTGTGGTAAGGATGTAAAAATTTTTGTGTTCATATTATTCCTCTTTCTTTCTGATACATTAACAACTCAAAAATAGAAAGTCAAATTTGTGGTATAATAAGGAGAAAGTTAGGTGGGTTATGTATGCATATTTTTGAAGAGTCTTTAAATCGTTTTATTAAAAATTCATGGATATATTATGAGGCAAATGATCCTTATTATGCAGGTAAGATTGAGCGTATCTCAATTGAAAGAGTGCATGATCGGATTTTATATTATGAAGTAAAGGCTATTATTCAAACGCGTTGGAATGAGGAAATTATTAACTTTAGAGTGAATGAATATGGTACGATATTAACTACAAATTGTACTTGTACACAAGAGACACATAAAGGGTGTGTGCATTTAGTAAGTGTAGTGCGTGCCATTAATGCGATCAATCCCCAGACTTTTCCGTTTTGTGTGGAGTATCAACAATATATTGAAGAAAAAAATCGTCAGGAAGAATTGGAAAGAAAGCGTCGTAGAATTCATAGTTTGAATCAGGCGGCATTTGATTTTCTAAAAGAAAAACAAGAAGATAAAGTTAACAATTTCTTTAAGGAAAACGAGAATCGAATTCGTTTGACGTTGCATCCTACAAATTCGTATTATTATGATCAGGCAGCATTTAAATTAAAGATTCAAGTGAATCGTGCATATACAGTAAAGAATATTCAAGCTTTAATGCGAGGCTTTTTTGAAAAGAAATTGGAATCTTTTGGGAAAAACACACAGATTTATTTAAATCCAGAAGATTTGGATGAGCCAAGTCAAAAGATTTATTCATTTTTGATGAAATATACTTTTTCAAAAGATTGGCAAAAAGACGGGGAAATCTATTCGGAATGTCTGGATGATTTCTTTGATTTAAATGTATCTTTGCCTAATGACTATACCGAATTTAAAACGGATGAAAAAGATATAAAATTAGTTATAAAATTGGTTGAATATGATGATTGTTTCGAATTCAATGTAGATTTGGATGATAATTTTCTAATTGGTAATAAACATTTGTATGTAGTGGATTATAAAAATATTACGCGATATACATTGGATGCGGATGGCTTTTTAGCTTCACTTGCGTATAATATTTCGCAAGAAGATGGTTGGTTGATTAAAAAAAGTGATTTTAGAGCTTTTTACTTACAATGCTTGCAGCCATATATGGATTATATTCAATTAGAAACGAATGTAGATGTAGAAAAATATGCGACTGTAATTGAGAATATTCGTGTGTATTCAGACCTTGAAAATGCGAATATGATTGTATGGGGAAACTATCTAGAAAATAATCAAAAAAAGAGTTTCTTCACAAATACAGATTCCAACCAAATTGCCAGTATAGAAGCAATTATTTCGCATTATGCGGTAAAGATTGAAGATAATAAGGCTGTATTTAAAGGTCGAAGCGATGCGTTATATAATTTTTTGGATCATGGAATTCCTTTGATTCAAAAACAAGCGGATGTGTATGTGTCTGAGGAATTGAAACGTTTAAAGAATCGTCGCAGTATGAATTTAAGTGTAAAGGTCTATGTTCAAAATGATTTATTGAAGATGGAACTAGATAGTGATGTGAACGCAGATGAATTGTCGCATATTTTAAATGCGTATCGAAAGAAGAAAAAGTTTTATCAGTTAAAGAATGGTGAAATGATTGATTTGGAAGATACAGGTTTAGAACAGTTGAATGAATTGGCTTCTACAATGAATTTAACGACTAAGGATTTCAAGAAAGAAACAATTGAAAAACCAGCATATCAGGCTTTCCATTTAATAGATGTGGATTCAGAATTGGATGTTCGTAATGATGATTCAGTTACAGAATATACAGATCGATTAATGAAAGTGAAAGAACAAACGATTCAATTGAAGGATGAATATAAATCTTTATTGCGCACGTATCAGCAGCAGGGCATTCAATGGTTGTATGATTTGAAAAACATGAATTTAAATGGAATTCTTGCCGATGATATGGGACTTGGAAAAACTATTCAAGTATTGGTATTTTATGAACAGTTTGTTTCAAAGGATAAACCGAGTTTGATTGTATGTCCAAGTAGTCTAATGTATAACTGGATGTCAGAAATTGAAAAGTTTAAGATTGGTGTGGACGCTGTTTGTGTTACGGGAACGCAAGAAGTGCGTAAAGAGATTATTCAGGAAAATCACGAACTCTATATTACGACATATGATTATTTGCGTAGGGACGTTGAATTGTATATGCCTATGGAATTTGAATATATTGTTCTAGATGAGGCACAGTTTATTAAGAATCCTAAGACAAAGAATGCGCAAAGTGTAAAGGCTTTAAAAAGTAAACATCGTTTGGCATTAACAGGAACGCCAATTGAGAATAGTTTAAGTGAATTGTGGAGTATCTTTGATTTCTTGTTGCCAGGCTATCTATATAGTTTGAATTATTTCACAAAGAATTTTGAGAAACCCATTCAGATGGGGGATGATGACAGGCAGTCCAAACTTCAAAAGTTGGTGTCGCCATTTATTTTGCGTAGAACGAAAAAACAAGTGTTGAAGGATTTACCGGATAAGGTTGAGAAAGATATATGGTTAAACTTTAGTCCGGAGGAGAAGCAATTGTATCTTGCAAATCTTGCCCAAGTCAATGAGCAGCTTCAGCAACAATTAGAATTGGAACAAGTGGATTCGATTTTGATCATCGCGATGATGACGCGTCTTCGTCAGATTTGTTGCGAACCAAGAATGTTATATGAAAACTATAAGGGTGAGAGTACAAAGTTTACAATGTGTCTTGAATTGATTGAGACATTAAAAGAGAATGGTAAGAAAGTCTTGTTGTTTTCAAGTTTCACAAGTATTTTTGATTCCTTTATCGAAGAGTTTAATCAGCGAGGCATCAAATACCATATGATTACGGGTGCAGTTGATAAGAAGAAGCGTAAAGAAGAAGTAGATGCTTTTCAGAGTGATGATTCGGATGTATTCTTAATTTCATTAAAGGCTGGTGGAACTGGGCTAAATCTGACTAAGGCACAAGCTGTGATTCATTATGATCCTTGGTGGAATGTGAGTGCGCAAAATCAAGCAACAGATCGTGCGTATCGTATTGGTCAGACAAAGAATGTGTTAGTGTATCAGTTGTTGATGAAGAACACAATAGAAGCGAAAATCTATGAGATGCAGAAGCGCAAAAAAGAGATGAGTGATATATTTGTCGAAAATTCAAATGGTGGCATTTCGACTTTATCCAAGGAAGAATTGAGGGATTTATTCTCTATGGAATAGGAACTATATAATTTTTTGAAATATATAGTTCTTTTTTATAAAAGTGTGTTAAAATAGAAGTAATGAAAGGGATTACAAAGCGGTGATAAAATGAATAGAAGTGCAGGAATCTTATGTCCTGTTTTCTCTATCCCTGCAAATCAAGGGATTGGTGATTTAGGGCAAAAAACAATTCGAATGATAGATATTATTGCGGATGCAGGGTATACCATATGGCAAATCTTACCTTTGCAGATGACAGGCCCCACCCATTCTCCATATCAGACATATTCTAGTTTTGCGGGGGATCCTATCTATATTAACTTGGATCGTTTGTGTGAAATGGGGTTGTTGACGCAAAGCTCAATTGTGAATTGTAATAAGTTTAAAGACTTTGTTGAATATGACAAGATTCGTGAATTCAAGGAATCTTATTTTCAAAAGGCCTTTAAAGTTTTTAAAAAGGAATTTGATTCATTTAAAGAAGATTTTGAAGCATTTAAGCGTGATGCATTTTGGCTAGAGGATTGGTCTGCCTACTCTTTATTTAAGAGTTTTTATAATGGGGCTCCATGGTTTGAGTGGGAAGATGAATATAAGAATTGGCCAGAAAATCGTGATATTGATTTGGATGATTATAAAGATGAGATTTTTTATATTGAATTTTTACAGTTTGTTTTTTATAAACAATTGGATGAAATTCAAATGTATGCGCACGCAAGAAATCTTAAAATCATGGGAGATATGCCATTCTATGTAGATTTAGATAGTGCGGATGTATGGTGCAACCGTAAAGCTTTCTTATTGGATGAAGAAGGAAAACCAGAATATATTGCGGGTTGTCCACCAGATTATTTTAGTGAAACTGGACAACGTTGGGGAATGCCAATTTATGATTTTGATGCGCAGGAAAAAAATGGATATCTTTTCTGGTGTAATCGTATGAGTTGGATGAATCGTTGTTACGACATGGTGAGAATCGATCATTTCAGAGCGTTTGATACATATTGGAAGATTCCAGAATCTTGTCCTACTGCCATTGAGGGAAAATGGATTTTGGGTCCGGCTCATAAATTGATGGATGCGATTTTAAAGGCATGCCCAGATATTGTCTTAGTGGCAGAAGATTTAGGCTTGATTCGACCTGAGGTTATTGAACTTGAGGAAGATTATGGAATTCCAGGAATGGATGTTTTATTGTTTAGAATGGAAGCTAAACAATTAAAGAAAAAGGCAAAGAAAAACTCTGTATTATATACAGGAACACATGATAATGCGACATGCAATGAGGATTATCATACGTATGATTCAAATAAGCGTATTAGTTTGCGTCGTTTCTTTAAAAACCAAGGCTATTCAAGCCGTGCCTTTAATGAAATGTTGTGTCAGTTTGCGTTAGATAGTAATGCAGATACAGTAATTCTTCCTATTTGGGATATTTGTGGATATAAAGAAGAGGCTAGAATCAATACACCAGGAACAGTATCAAACAAAAATTGGACTTGGAAGTTAAAAGATTTTAAGACATTTCCAGATAAGGTAATGAAGACAAAAGAATGGATTGAAAAATCGAATCGCTAAGGGGCATGAACTTGCTCCTTTTCTTGTGTATTGTTAAAATAAGATGGAGGTGGAAACAATGAAAAAGTTAATAACGATTTTATGTTCGTTTGTTCTATGTATATCTTTGTTTGGGTGTCAGAAAGAGACAAAGGATTATATCGCAAAGATTGAAGTGAAGGATTATGGAACAATTACGGTTAAGCTAGATGGAAAAACAGCGCCTATTACAGTGCAAAACTTTGTAGATCTTGCCAAATCCGGCTTTTATGATGGATTGACATTCCATCGAATTATTGAAGGATTCATGATTCAGGGTGGTGATCCAAACGGAAATGGTACGGGAGGATCCGACAAAACAATCAAGGGAGAATTCAAAGAGAATGGTGTAAAGAACAATATTAAACACAAGCGTGGTGTTATTTCTATGGCAAGAAGCTCAGATTATGATTCGGCGAGTTCACAATTCTTTATTATGCAAGAAGACAATGATTCATTAGATGGGCAATATGCTGCCTTTGGACATGTCACAAAGGGAATGAAGGTTGAGGACAAGATTTGTGAAGATGCAGATCCAATGGATGATAATGGAACAATTGCACAAAGTAAGCAGCCTGTCATCAAAACAATTACAGTATCAGAAATTAACGACTAGAGTAATCTAGTTGTTTTTTTGTTTGACATCTTAAGTTAGTTAATGTAAACTCGATTTGTTTCAACTAACTGAGGTGGATTATGATTAATAAAAAATTATTATTTTCAGTGAAGGAAAGTATTCCTTATATTAAAAAAAATGTATTGTATCAATGGATTGGATTAATTTGTAACGCATGTTCTACGGCTTGTTTATGTTTGATTGTCACAAAAAATAGAAGTTTATCATTCATTGGAATCATTCTTGTATGTTTAATGATTCGGTATGTCGTGAATCAAAAAGCCATTGAAATGTCGTATCAATCAAGTCACATTGTAAAGGAAACACTTCGTTCTCGTTTATATAAGAAGCTATCTAAAATTGGAATTGGGTATACAAATAAGTGGAGTACGGCTGAAATTGTACAATTATCCAGTGAGGGTATCGAACAATTAGAAACGTATTTTGCGAGCTATATTCCGCAATTCTTTTATTCTTTAATTGCGCCATTCACATTATTTATTATTATTTCGTTTATGGACATAAAGGCTGCTTTTGTCTTACTGATTTGTGTGCCTTTGATTCCAATGTCGATTGTGTTTGTACAAAAGTTTGCGAAAAGACTATTGAATCGTTATTGGGGACAATACACAAAATTAGGGGATAATTTTCTAGAAAATCTTCAGGGGTTAACGACGTTAAAAATATATGAGGCAGATGGCCATTATCATGAGAAGATGAATGTAGAAAGTGAAAACTTTCGTAAGATCACAATGCGTGTATTAACGATGCAGTTAAATTCCATTACAGTTATGGATTTGGTTGCCTATGGAGGAAGCGCATTGGGAATTGTATTTGCGTTAAATGGATATCATAGTGGTGCAATAACTATGTTTCAGACTTTATTTATCATTTTGATTTCAGCTGAATTCTTTATTCCCATGCGACAATTAGGATCCTATTTTCATATTGCGATGAATGGTATGGCGGCAAGTGATAAGTTGTTTGCGATATTAGAAAAGGAAATAGAGGAGAAACAAAATGTAGAGATAGAGAATTGTTTTATTTCTGCATCGAATCTTCATTTTGGCTATACGGATCAGGAAGTTTTACATGGAATAAATTTTAAAGCTCATAATGGAATGATTGGTTTTGTAGGTGAGAGTGGTAGTGGTAAGAGTACAATTGCCTCTTTATTGATGGGACAGTATTCGAATTATAGGGGTGAACTAAAGCTATCAAATTATGAGATCAAGGATATTAATATCTATCCATATATGACTTTGGTTTCTTTAGAGAGCTATTTGTTTAGTGGAACGCTTAAAGACAATTTGTCGGTGGCTAAAGATGCTTCTGAAAAAGAAATGAATAGCGTATTAGAAAAGGTGGGTATTCTTGATTTTGTGCATGAACAAGGTGGACTTAATATGCACATTTTAGAGGGTGGTAAAAACTTATCTGGAGGACAAAGACAGCGTTTGGTTTTGGCCAGAGCTTTACTGAAGGATTCACCCATCTATATTATGGATGAGGCAACAAGTAATATTGATGTAGAGAGCGAAAATAAAATCATGGAAGTATTATATGAGTTGTCAAAAGAAAAACTTGTGCTTTGTATTTCGCATCGTCTGGCAAATCTAATTCATGCAGATGCGATTTATTGTTTGAAAGATGGAGATATTGTAGAGAGTGGAACACATGAGGGGTTGCTTCAACAGAATGGTGTGTATCGTGACTTATTTAATACGCAAAAAGAATTAGAAAGATATGGTGGCTAATATGAGTACAATTCAAATATTTTCACGTTTAATAAAACTTGTATTTCCATTAACTGGATTTATGATTTGTGCCATCCTGATGGGAGTAGCTGGATTTTTATGTGCCATCTTTATTCCTGTTCTTTCAAGTATGGCCCTAGTAAATGATCCACTATTTAGTTTTCATACGATTGTGATTTTATTATTTGTGTGTGCACTTTTAAGAGGAATCTTGCGCTATGCAGAGCAAGCATGTAATCACTATATTGCCTTTAAATTGTTAGCTCGTATTCGTGATCAGGTGTTTGGGGCATTAAGAAAATTGTGTCCTGCAAAACTAGAAGTGAAAGATAAGGGTAGCTTAATTTCTTTAATTACTTCGGATATTGAATTGTTGGAAGTGTTCTATGCACATACGATTTCTCCAATTTGTATTGCGTTTGTCACAAGTCTAATATGTGTGGGTATTCAAGTGCAGTTTGGATGGATTTATGGACTTTATTCACTATTTGCTTATGTTGTGGTGGGTGTGGTTTTACCTGTCTTTATTTCTAAACAATCAAGACAGATTGGTGTAGAGTATCGTAAAGAAGCTGCTAATCTAAATAGTTATGTATTAGAGAGTATGCGTGGCTTAAAGGAAAGTATGCAGTATATGGATACAGATCGTCGCTTATCAGGTTTGAATAAACAGACTTCTTCCCTGGCAAATTGTGAGAAGGAATTGAAGTATTTTCAAGCTAAGACGATTTCTTTGACAAACTTTTGTGTTGTTTTATTATCTTTAGGTTTATGTTTGATTCATATATATATGAATAGTTCGATTGATTCAATGATTGTATCGGGTGTTCTTCAAATATCTTCTTTTGGACCTGTTATCGCATTGGCAAATTTAGGTTCAACTTTATCACAGACAATTGGAGCTGGACAAAGAGTCATATCACTTTTGGATGAGTCACCTATGGTTGAAGAAGTAGAGAATAAAGAAGAGACAGACTTTAAAATGGTAGATGTATCTTCTGTAGATTTTGCGTATGAAGAGGAACAAATCTTAAAGGATATGAATTTAAATATCCGTGAAAATGAAGTGATTGGTATTCAAGGTAAGAGTGGCAGTGGAAAGAGTACGTTGTTGAAATTGTTGATGCGCTTCTGGAATGTGTCAAAGGGAAGTATCTTAGTGGATGGGTTAAATATTCGCTCTTTAAACACTTCCAATTTAAGAAAGAATGAAGGGTATGTAACGCAGGAAACGATTCTTTTCCATGATACAATTGAAAACAATTTAAGAGTGGCTAAACAAAATGCGACTATGGAAGAAATTGAAGTGGCTTGTAAGAAGGCAAATATTCATGAGTACATCCAGTCGTTGCCAAATGGCTATAAAACGATGGTGGAAGAACTGGGTAGTTCGTTATCCGGTGGAGAAAGACAAAGAATTGGTCTTGCACGTATGTTTTTGCATGATGCGAAACTTGTTTTATTGGATGAGCCAACGAGTAATTTGGATAGCTTAAATGAGGGGGCTATCTTAAAATCAATTTATGAAGAAAGAAAAGATAAGACCATTGTTTTTGTTTCACATCGAGAATCAACTTTATCACATTGTGATCGTGTGATTTATATGGAATCTGAAAGGGTCAGCTAATGGATAAGCGTGAAAAAGAAATGCATACAGTGTATGAGATGATACATTTGTATTGCAGAAAGAATCATAAAGATAAAGAGTTGTGTTCAGAGTGTTTGGCTTTGTATGAATATGCAAAGATGCGCATTGAAAAGTGTCCTTTTATGGAAACAAAGACATTTTGTTCGCAATGTAAGGTACATTGTTACAAGTTGGATAAAAGAGAAAAGATACGTAAGGTGATGCGTTTTTCTGGACCTAGAATGTTGTTTTATCATCCTATTATGGCGATTCGTCATTTGTACTACAAAATTACAGATAAATAGAAAAAATATGCATGTTGATCGAAAATATCTTCGAAAAATATGCATTTTTGTTTAAAATAACCTCGAAAAATATGCATAAAAGTAAAAAATATCCTCGAAAAATATGCAAAAATGAGATAATTAGATAAGAAGGCATCTATGTTAAGAATAAAGTTTTATGATAATTTATAAGATGTATCTAACAGATTTAGGCTTGCTAGTCGCAATGTATGGTTTTGAAATGAAACAGGCTATATTAGATGATACTTTAACAGGGCCAGTAAAGGGTGGTATATACGAAAATCTAATAGCGGATATTTTAATGAAAAGTCGTCATTCGCTTCATTATTACCAAAATAAGAATTTAGAAATAGAATTCTTGATTGAACAAAACACAAAAGTAATTCCAGTCGATGTAAAGGCAGAAAATAATCGTTCACAATCAATGGATCAATTGTTGAAAAATGAAAATATTCCTTATGGATATAAATTCGTGAATGGAAATTGTGGAATTAATGGTAAAAAAATAACTCTTCCATTATACTTAGCTATGTATGTAGATTAGGTTGGGGTAAAAAATGAGAGAAAATGTTGAAAAGTATATTGAGTTAATTATAGGAAGTATTTTACTTTCGTTAGGAATTTATTTATTTGTGACACCGAATGGAATCAATTTTGGAGGCGCCATTGGGATTGCACAGATTATTGAGTATTTTATTTTGAAGATGATTCCAAGTCTTGGGCATATGAACTTGGTGGGAATCATTAACTTTATGATTAATATTCCTTTGTTTGTGATGGGATTTAAAATCATGAATAAAGAGTTTTGTATTAAGACTGTCATTAGTTTAGTGGTGCAAACCATTACTCTATCTATTTTGCCAAAACAATCTTTTGTGATTATGCCAGACATGCTTTCAAATTGTATCTTTGGAGCCTTAATGTGTGGTATTGGAGTAGGACTTGCCTTACAGAGCAGTGGATGTTGCGGTGGTATGGATATTGCCGGTGTATGTTTGTCGAAGACAAAACCAGGCTTTTCAGTTGGTAAGCTTTCGATTATTATCAACTCCATCTTATTTACAATTTGTGCCTTTATTTTTGATTTACAGACATCGCTATATTCCATTATCTTTGTGGCCATTCTTTACTTTATTAGTGATCGTATCCACTATCAGAATATCAATATGACTGTATTGATTTTTACAAAGAAAGAAAATATGAAGAATGTAATTATGGAAAGAACAGGTCGCGGTGTAACGTACTGGATGGGTAAGGGTGCTTATACAGATACAGAACAGTATATTTTATTTTGTGCTGTCAATAAGTATGAGATTCGTAACTTCAAAAAAATAGTCAATGAAATTGATCCAAAGGCTTTTGTGACAATTAGCGAGGATCAAGAAATTGATGGTGGATTTGAAAAGCGTTTGTGATATAATAGACATGCAAAAAGGAACATACAAATATGTTTCTGGGAATAGTTGTAGTAAAAACTACCTACAAACTTTGCTAGAGTTGGCGTAGGTAGTTTTTATTTTGTTTATTCATTTCTGTTTGATTAATTCAACCAAAAGCTGAATCACAAAGCCAATTAGTGTTGTGTAAATGCCTAATGCAGATACAATTAGGACTAACAATTCGTAATTGTTCATGACTACCACCTCCTAATGATACCAGAGGTTCTTATACGCACTCTGGGATTGTCATTAAAATGCAATGATAAATCCATTCCCAGAAGTATACATATGCTTGCTGCTTGTATGTTCCAATTACTATTTTAAGTGGTCAATGTGAAAAAAACATTAAAACACAAAAAAAGGAACGATTTTTATTATTTCGTTCCTTCGTTGTATTTTGCCTCGATTTCTTTGGCAATCTTTTTACCTTCCATTACAGCACTACCAATTGTTTTTGGCCCAGTAAAGGCATCTCCAATAATGTATACATTCTTTAATGTAGAGGCGTGTGTATCCGTTGTTTTTAAATCGTCATTTAATGGAGTGAAGTCTACTTTTTGACCAATAGCCATCGCAACTAAATCACATTCCATTGTGAATAATGAATCTTTTACTTCGTGGCAGCTTGCTCTTCCAGATTCATCCATTTCTCCAAGTTCCATTTTCGCAACTTGAACACCACAAACATTTCCGTTTTCATCCTTTAAAATGTCTTTGATGTTGTTTAAGAAGGCAATCTTAACACCTTCTTTTTCACAGGCTTTGATTTCTGCAGGACTTGCAGGCATTTCCTGTAAAGATCTACGATATACGATTGTGACATCATCAATGATACGAACTAATGATCTTGCACAATCCATCGCAACATTTCCACCACCCCAAACAATGGCCTTTTTATATTTTTTGAAGTCTTCTTGTTTGTGATTGATATTTAAATCGTAAAGTAATGTTAAGCCGGCAACAACGCCATTACCTGTTTCAAAACCAAAAGTATTTTCAATTTGGGCACCAATCGCTACAACTACATAATCATAGTTTGCTTGTAATTCCTTAAACATAGTTTGATCCACAAAAGTATTAAAATGAAATTTAACACCGGCTTCAATCAATCCGTTATAGGC
>SKEP01001226.1_pt1 | contig 13939 bp, 10 predicted proteins | sample 4826901 | NCBI WGS metagenome assembly SKEP01 (sample SAMN11008806, study PRJNA524170) | human gut metagenome | biome: Human fecal sample; material: Feces; isolation source: fecal sample from pouch patient p4, p43, p49, p54, p55 | host: Homo sapiens | place: Israel: Tel-Aviv | collected 2014-03-20
CACCATATACAGTAGTTTGAGTACCATACATTTTTACATCATTCTCAAACTGGTTTTCGACTTTCACGTTTGTTCCTGATGTTTGAGTACCATACATTTTTACATCATTCTCAAACATCGTCGATGAAGGCTTTTCTGGACAGGGTGTTTGAGTACCATACATTTTTACATCATTCTCAAACCATGGAGGTATTAGGTATGGCAATCTATCAGTTTGAGTACCATACATTTTTACATCATTCTCAAACCTCAAATTTAAAAATGAACTGCTTTCATCTGCACAAAACAGGTACTCAAACATCCGATGGATATTAATAGACATCACATCCATCTTTGTCAATTATATAATATTCTCTCTGATTCGAAAAGTCCCTTTGTATATTTTCTATGAAAAGCAAGGATATTTCATAGTAGCATGCCATTTGGGAGAGTTTGTTTATTTGTGTTTCGTTCAGATAGGATCGAATATTGACCAAAATCACCAGTTCTTTTTGGAGAAGTTCGGCCATAACTTTGATATATTGCGTTAATTTTTCCAGAAGCCCCATCTCTTTTTCGGTTTCTGTCTGAACTCCCATCAATTTTAGGAGTGCGCTCAAATCGATTTCCTCATTTTGTTCCAATTCGTACCCACTGACAGCTTCCAATTGATAGATGTATTTCTTCAGTTCCGCAATAATTCTCTGCGTTTCCAGAAACATTTCTTCATTTTGCGCACTTTTGACCAGCTCTGTAAATAACCGTTTTTGTATTCTGTGATCCGCAAAATCAAGAGAAAAGGGCGTTAATACCAATTCCACATCTCTTTTCATATTCAGCTCTGTGTCAGCTTTAGAAAGTACGAAATTTCCCTTCTCTCCCTGATTTTGTTTTTGCAGCTGCTCCACATATTTTAAAAACAGCTCCGGTGATTCTATAATCCATTCCGTGGGACAGTTCCGATGAATCGCAATAGGTTTTTCCAAGTCCACATGTACCAGTTTCATAAAATCACCAGCCTTTCATCCGTATTCAACACTTCACTCTTTACGTTCCCAACAATCAGATCCATTTTCGCATACTGCTTCTCAGTCACCGTTAAAAGCTGTATCAGACCTTCTTCCGGCTTATTTTTATGAATCTGATCCACGATTCCATTCACTACAGTTGTATTTAACGCAAGCTTACAGTATACGGATTCCTGGAGCATCAGGAATCCGCTTTTCAATAAAAACTTTCGAAATCTCGCATATTCTCTTCTCTGATCGCCCGTCAGCACCGGAAGATCAAACAGTACCAATACTCTCATAAAACGATAACTCATAGGCCATAAAACCGGATCAATGCACTGTCATTCTCATTTAAGGCATCAAATACACTTTTACAGTAAATTTTTATGGCATTATTCACATACTGTGTTTTCCCGTCTATCATGACTTCGTTGTTTAATACATTGACCAACTGTATTTTTTCCTCATGCGTAAATTCTTTCCTCTGCATTTGGATTACTTCCCGGTCAATCAGAACACGGAACGGTTCCATCAAATCGGACGCCAGATTAAACTGATTAAACATATTATCATGAAAGAGTCCGAGCTGTGTAATATAACCGCTCGCTACAATTTCTCTCGCAAACGCAGACAACAAAATGCTATATCCGTAATTCAGCGCTGCATTTTCCGGACAATCCGCAGTTCTGGTAAATGTCATACCGAACAATGCATTAAAATATACCTTTGCCGCATGCCCTTCCCGGTTTGTCTCATCGTTCCAGCCAATCTCCTGTAAATATGATTCTAACAGACCCGCTTCTTCCTTTCCCATATTTTTTAACAGTTCCTTCTGTTTTCGTATTTTTTCCGTCACAATTTCTGTCCAGATCGCTTCTTTACTGTGCCGGCTCCACTGAATCTGCTTTCTGATTTTATTGCTGGTATCATGACTTCCGTAATACCCAACCAGTTCCGACGATGGATTTCTCTTTTCATCGCAAAAAATCACTTTTATTTTCTTTTTTGTCAGCTCTGCCAGCAGACTTGTTGTGACTGTTGCTGCTGTTGACTCAATCAGAATGGTTGATATTTCACTTAAATGTATTTTTGTTACTTCCTCATTTCGCACCACAAGGTAACCAAGCTGATAGTCCAGCTTTGCCCGTTTGGAAATAACCACAATCCGCCAGCTCATAATGCATTCAGGTCTACTGTCTGCTCGTAGATACCGGTTGGCGATTGATGAATCATTTCGATTCGACTGCAATCGGTTATATTTTTGTTGAGACACAAAATTCCTGCTCTTCCAGATCCTCCAATTAATTTCAAATCAGCGGCAGCACTCTGGCACTGGAAAAAATGTAAAACTTCATACAAAACGATACACTTTTCTTCTATGCATAATTCTTTAAATTTTTCTCTTTTTTCCGTTAATGTCTTTGCCTGTGCTCCAAGTTTTTTTGCATATACCGTATTTGTTAATTTATTTAAAAAGGTTTCATACAGCATCACCACCTTCTTTTCTTCTAAATGGTCGGAATCGTAAATTTTCAGTTCTTTATTCTGTTTTTTACGTTCCACGTACTGTACTATTTTTTTCAGTATTTCTGTTTCTTCCTGGGAAAGTACCAGCTGATTTGCACCTTGCATCAATAGCTGATCCCCTGATCTTCCGGAAACCCACATATAAAATCCGTCCACACAAAACAGAGTATCTATTTTGATTTCCGGCACCAGCACTCGCGGATTCTTTAACTGTCTTTCCTCTTCCAGATACCGAATTATATTTTCTTCTGACTTCTGAATTTCCTTTTTCAGACGAATCGGCACATACTCGATTGTTCGTATTTTCTTTCCCTTTTTGCCCTCCGATTCTGCCAGTACAAAGTAAGCTCCCGCCTCTTTGTTATATCCTCCATACTTCTGTATATCACAAAGCCGTTCATCACTGCTCTTGATCGGAACCTGACCTTTTCCTTTTTTGACAATCTGCTGGTCAAACAATGCACCTGTTGCCTCATACGATCTTCGCGTCACAAGAATGTTGTTCTTTTCCATAAACTTTCGGACTGTCACAATGGTTCCGTTCCCGCCTTCCCAGGCAATTTCTCCGTTTCGTTCAATTCTTTCCTGTTCAAACATCTTCTTCAGATTATAACTTCTTCCCGGATTTTCCTTAATGAAGTGAATCGGATTTGATGTGAATTTTACAAAATATGCGTTGCCAACGACAATATTCAAATAAGCATCCTTCGCATGATGATAATCATTCATCTCCCGTACCTTCAGAAATTTAAAATCCTTACGGAACTTTGAAACGGTTGGCGCTTTTACATAAACAATCTGTGTATCCGGGATCACCTGCTGCAGAATACTTGCTGCCGCTTTTGTACTCTGACGAGTTTCCACCAGCTGCCTGGAAATAAATCCAGCCAATTCAGACGGTTCAAATCCATTTCCTCTTATCAGCCGTTTATATTTTTCTTCACTGATCAATCCGGCATCCACTAAAGATTTCCAGAATGGCTGCATTTTTTTCCGAACTGTTTCATCGATCGGATATTTATCCTCTTTCATCTGATTACACTTTTTCTTTACAAGTACCCGGTTATCCAGGCTATCATCCATCACTTTGGACTGTGGAAAAATATGATCAATGTCATACTTCTGATTATCCCACAATTCCTCCAGTTCAATTGTTTCACCGGAATACATGCATTTTCCTTTTTGCGTATAATACAAATACAGCTTGTCTCTTCTCATTTCCGCATCGGAACGCTTTTCAATCTCATCTATCCAGTCTTTTTCTTCCGCTTTACATTTTTTATAAAGTTCCAGCAGTTTCTTTTTTCTTGAAGAGGTTCTTCCCTGATCGGTTTTTTCTCTTGCCATTTCTATAAAAACACGTTTCGGTGGGTTTCCCATCACTTTACAGATTTCCTTTACAATCAAAAGGCTCTGCCAAATCTGCCGCTTCACTGCCGGTGATACGTAAAGCTCCTCGACTAATTCATACGAAATATCCCGTTTTTTCTGTTCGTTTCCATTCTTTTCTTCGATTGCCGATGCAAACAAATATTTTTCGCTAAGCAGTTGCATCAGATTGTCATTCGTCTCCCACAAAGCCCGAATAATAGACCATGCCTCTCCCGTTTCCGGTGCCGGTGCTTCCATCTCTTCCAAAAACACTTTTGAGAGTCTTCCCCAACCACGATACGGCAGTTTACTTATGCTGTCTCTTTGTTTTTCTGTCAACTCCGGAAACAGTTTCTTTAATCTCTGTTTCAGTATCGCTTTATCATCTCCAAACAGCGTTACGTTCAGGATGATGCATTCTTTTTCCGCCTGGTTCAGTGACAGATTTGTTAATTTCTCTTTAAAGTCATGGTATGCCGTAAGAGAACTCTTGAAATCACCATCAATTCCGGTAATTTCAACTTCTTTTCCGGTAATTCCTTCTTTCACTAAATAGTTTTTCAGTTTTTTCTGTGTAACCTTTCTGCTTTTCTGGAATACTTCTTCATATATTTTCTGTTTCTGCTCTACAGATATCTTTTCTCCATCCAAACGCAGATTATTTAATTCATTTAAAACTTCGTATTTGCTGTACAGCAGAGAATACTTTGGTAAAACATCTTCACTTGGCAGATAAGTACATTTATTCGTCATTCTTCGAATAAACTGCTCTGCACTTGCTTCCAAATCTACCATCTCATCGAAGTTCCATGGATATATTTTGCCTTCTTTTCGTACCGCCCAGTTACTCTTCTCCCCTTTTTTTCGAATTCCGTTTAAGGGTCCTACGTAGTACGGAATGCGGAATGTGAAAATCTTTTGAATCTTCTCTCCATTCTCTTTCAGTAGCGGAACTTTATCTTCCAGATTTTTCAGGATTGCATTTAATTCATATAAATGAATCTGATATGGAATGACACTGTTGTCTTTTACAGTCTGTTTCGGAAGAAACGTTCCCATTTCCATTTCCTTCTGCATGCAGGATGCTTTCGTCACATCTGATATCTTGCCCAGAATATTCTTTTTCAGATAACCGTAAAAGTCTTCCTGACTACATTGTTTTGGTGCCTTGATATACGCATAATAATTAGCTTTTTCATCCTTTTTTGCAAACAGTCTCTGATATTCTTCCCTTGAAAGATTCTCTCTGACCAGCTTTTTCAGATCTTTCAGATCTTTTTTATGCTTTTCATAAAGTGCCACTTTTGCCTCTGAAAGAGAAGAATAGTTCTGCAAAATATCAGCCAGAACAGCCCAATCGTACACTGCTTTTGCGTGTTCAATTAATACATATTTTTCTCCCAGCTCTGCTTCGATCTCTCCAGCGTATTCTTCATAACCTGCATCTGCGAAGCAAAGTTTTGGCCGTTCCAGTGTATCCATCTGTTTTTCCCCAAACAGATTTCCCAGTTTTGCTGTTCCACCGGTAATCAATCCCAGCCACTCTTTTTCACAGGATGTTTCTGCCCGCATTGCTTTTACTGCTTTTGTCTTTTTCGCAGATTTGGTCAATGTTCGGTCTTTTAAAATTGCCTCTATTTCCTTGCTTCTTTCCACTCCAATCTCGGAAGAAAAGCCAAGTTCTTCTGCCCGCACTGCTTCAAGGAACTGTTCAAATGTTGTCTGAAATTCTCTTACCTGTTCGATATTTCCGTTTAATAGAAAATGGCCTCTGTGTTTCATCATATGATGCAGAGCAAGATATATCAGGCGAATATCAGGCGTTTCGTCAGTTTCCATTAACCATTTTCTCAGATGATAGATGGTTGGAAACTGTTTATGATATTCTTTGTCTGTGTAATCATCATCCGCAAACAATGCATAGGGAAGTTCCGGACACTTTCCCTGCCTGTCACGCTTATCCTCTGGCCAGTAACGACTCTCTTTCATTCTGCGAAAAAATCCATCATCTATCTTTTCTACTTCTTCCGCAAAAATTTTCTGCAGCAATTCTATTCTCCAATTACGACGATCCAATCTTCGTTTTGCTGTCCGAAACCCTCTTCTCTCTTCTGCAGTCTGTGCACTGTCAAATAGCCGTACACCCCAAAGTGTTTTTCCATGTGCGCGCAAAATTTCGTACTTCTCATTTGTCACAGCCCATCCAACCGAACTGCTTCCCATATCAAGTCCGAGATAATATTCCCCTTTCATCTGTTCTTTCCTCCATTTTCTACATTTTATCTAATTTTACCATATATTTTGATTTTTTACATCTTTTCTTTCCTATTTTCAACAATTCTACTTCCTGGTTCTTGCTGTTCTCACAGTACTGAATCATAACCATGTTTCATTTCTAATTTTAGACAACAAAAAAACTGCTGTCTATGAAGACAACAGTTTTCGTTCCACACACTGTGGACCATCTAACGATGGCGTTTTCGATAAATCGTTATTTGAACTTATGATGTAAAATTTAGTATGGTACTAAACTATCTACACTATACTTCTATTTTTTCCTTTCGTCAATCTTTTTTAGAAAGTTTTTATGATAATTATTCCATTTTTTTCTCTTGCGTCCTTCTTGTTTTTATGGTAAAATATATCTTGTTCTGATTACGAACACTGCCGCTGTGGCGGAATTGGTAGACGCACTTGACTCAAAATCAAGCGGTGAATAACCGTGCCGGTTCGAGTCCGGCCAGCGGCATAGCTAAAAAAGATCTGCAAAAACGAACGTTGATGCAGATCTTTTTTATTGTCTTCCCTTCAAAAAAACAGCTTTTGAAAGAAAGAAAACCCCTTTCGAAGAACCGGCCATCTGCCGCATGGTTCTTTTTGAAAGGGGTTTTACTGTTGTTATTTCTTATTTATTTCCAAACATCTTCTCATACTCCGGTGTTCCATCCAGTGTAGCGAAGTAGTCCTTCGGGGTTTCTGCGCGGCGGATGACTTCAAAGCTGCCGTCCTCTTTTAACAGAACCTCTGCAGATTTTAATTTTCCGTTGTAGTTGTATCCCATGGAAAATCCATGTGCGCCGGTGTCGTGGATGAAGAGGAGGTCTCCGACTTCCACTTCCGGAAGCATGCGGTCGATCGCGAATTTATCGTTGTTCTCGCACAGAGAGCCTGTTACGTCATATTTGTGGTCGCACGGCTGATCTTCTTTTCCCATCACCGTGATGTGATGGTAAGCGCCGTACATAGCCGGTCTCATCAGGTTGACCGCGCAGGCATCACAGCCGATGTACTCTTTGTAGATGTGTTTCTGATGGATGGCGCGGGTAACGAGTCCGCCGTACGGTCCCATCATGAAACGGCCCATTTCCGTGTAAATTGCAACATCGCCCATGCCGGCCGGAACGAGAACTTCATCGTACACTTTATGTACACCCTCGCCAATCACGCGGATGTCATTGCCTTCCTGATCCGGTTTGTACGGAATTCCGACGCCGCCGGAAAGATTGATGAATTTAATCTTCACGCCCGTCTCTTTCTGCAGCTTTACAGCCAGCTCAAACAGTGTTTTTGCCAGAACTGGGTAGTAATCATTGGTTACGGTATTACTTGCAAGGAAGGAATGGATGCCGAACTCTTCTGCCCCTTTTGCCTTCAGAATGCGGAATGCCTCAAAAATCTGCTCGGTTGTCATACCGTATTTGGCATCTCCCGGATTGTCCATAATATCGGTGCTGATTTTAAACAGTCCGCCCGGGTTATAACGGCAACAGATTTTCTTCGGAATGTAGCCTAATGTTTTCTCAAGAAAATCAATATGCGTAATATCATCAAGGTTAATGATCGCACCAAGCTCTGCAGCCAGTTGATACTCTGCAGCCGGTGTTACGTTGGATGAAAACATGATTTTATCTTTCTCAAATCCCATCGCATCGGAAAGCATCAGCTCCGTGTAAGAAGAGCAGTCGCATCCGCAGTCATATTCACCCAGCATTTTGATCAGTGTCGGGTTTGGGTTCGCTTTTACAGCAAAATACTCACGAAATCCCGGATTCCAGGAAAAAGCTTCCTTTACCGCTTTCGCATTCTCACGAATTCCTTTTTCATCGTAAATGTGAAACGGAGTTGGTACTGCTGCTGCGATTTCTTCCAGTTTTTCTTTTGTTACAAAAGGCTTCTTCGTCATTCTCTTTTGTCTCCTTCTTCTGCTTATTTTGCCTGAATAATGTGAAGCATGTTTGTCATATATCCTTCACCCGTCACCTCGTTAGTAGCAGGGTCTCCGGCCGTAAAAATAACCATATCGCCACGTTCTACAAGCTCCTCACGGCGCACCATATACATAGCATGGGAAATGATGTTCTCCGTAGAATCTTCCTCGTATCCGGTCACCGGACGAACGCCCCAGTAGAGCTGCATTTTTCTTCTTGCCCATTCATATGGGGTAACGCCGTAAATCGGTACGCTCGGACGAAGGTTGGAAATCAGTCTTGCAGTCTGACCGGACATCGTCGGAGTCACAATGCAGGCTGCTTTGATGTGTTCTACCATAGAAACGGCTGCACTTCCGACTGCTGCGGAAACATTTAGCTTTCCTTCCAGCGCTTTTCCATCGCGGTAGTCTTCGAATTTCAGATAACGCTCCGTCTGCTCGGCAATCTCTCCCATCATGGTAACTGCCTCGATCGGATATTTTCCGGCTGCTGTTTCGCCGGAGAGCATGATCGCATCCGTTCCATCATAAATTGCATTCGCAACATCGGCTACCTCTGCACGGGTCGGACGCGGGTTCCGGATCATGGAATCCAGCATCTGGGTTGCTGTGATAACCGGTTTGTATTTATGATTGCATTTTTCAATGATGATTTTCTGTACATGCGGTACTTGGCACGCCGGAATCTCTACACCAAGATCTCCCCTTGCAACCATCACACCATCTGCCGCATCGATGATGCTGTCGATGTTCTGCACACCCTCCGCATTTTCGATCTTGGCAATGATATCAATATGCTCTCCTCCGTTTGCCACAAGGAACTCACGGATTTCGTTAATTGCCTCTGCATTCCGGATAAAGGAAGCTGCAACAAAATCAATATCCTGTTCAATACCAAAAAGAAGATCTCCTTTGTCTTTCTCCGTGAGGTTCGGAAGATTGATCGAAACGTTTGGTACATTCACGCCCTTTTTTTCTCCGAGCTCGCCGCCGTTTACTACGGTACAGACAATTTCCGGTGCATTTACTTTTTCTACGCGCAGACCGATCAGACCATCATCGATCAAAATCGTATCTCCCTCTTTGATATCTTCCGTAAGGCCGGTGTAGCTGACAGAACAGTGACTTTCATCTCCGGTCTCCTGAACGGTTGTCAGGGTGAAGGTCTGTCCGGTTACCAGATTCACTTTTTTTCCATCTTTTAAAACGCCGGTACGAATTTCCGGTCCTTTGGTGTCCAGAAGGATTGCCACAGGAGTTTTCAGCTCTTTTCGAAGCTCTTTCAGCATATCCATACGCATTTTCTGCTCATCGTGGTCTCCATGAGAAAAATTAAAACGAGCAACATCCATTCCGGTTTCAATCAGTTTTTTCATCAGGTCACGGGAGTTGGTATTTGGTCCCATGGTGCAGACAATTTTCGTTCTTCTCATACTTTCTCTCCTTCTTTATTTTACATGTTCATGCGTAAACAGGTGATCCTGGCAGTATTCATAGTTTCCGTTGCATCGGGAACAGAAACGGAACTCCAGATTCGGATCATCTTTTTCGGTCCGGCCACAGATCGCACATTTGTGTTTTGTGATCCCGTTCGGATTGCGGTATTCGGCTTCGCCTCTTGAAACGGCCTTTTTAAATTCCTTCCGGCGTCTGTTCTGCTGGAAAGAGCCGCGTTTTCCTTTTCTTGTCATCAGGAAGAACACAAGGACGTTTGCAAGGGAACAAAGAATAACAACACATCCTGCCCAGTTTCCGCTCATGATGCTGGTAATCATGCTGTAGGCGAGAAGCGCTACGTCAAGGTATGCCAGCCATTTGATTTTGATCGGAATAATGAAATACAGCAGTACCTGCATATCCGGGAAGCTGATCGCAAAGCCAAGGAAAATCGAGAGGCTGATGTAGTAAGTGCTGAATGCCGTTCCCATCAGCGACGGATATCCGTTGACTGCATATAAGATTCCATACAGCAGGAAGGAACCGATAATGGTCATCAGAATGCCGGAAAAGATGTAAACATTATACTTGAAATCTCCCCAGGCTCTCTCAAGGCTTGTTCCGATTGAGTAATAGAAAAACAGCATGATGATCGTAAAGATATCAAGGCTGCTCGGCGGAATCAGAATCCAGCTCACCAGACGCCAGATCTGTCCGTGCAGAATATAATATGGTTCCAGCGTCAGATACTGTCTCATGATGGGAGCCGCAAGCGCAATGATATATCCCGCAATGTACGTTACGATAATGTACATCGTCAGATGGCTTAACGCGTATCTCCCATATTTTCGCTCCATTTTGTCTAAAAAATTCATGCACACTCTTCCTTTTTGTTTGTTTTATTTTACCGGCTTTCACTGCCCGAAAATACATTCTCATTATACGTGCTGCCTTTTCGTTTGTCAAACGGTATAACGGTGAATTTCGTCTCCGAAAAAGAGCTTTACGAATGTTTTACTTTCCGGTATAATTTATTAGAAATCTTTTCCAGTTATTTTATAAATATACGAAAAAATTCAGGAGGACTTTATATATGGCAGGATCATCATTTGGTACCATCTTCAGACTGACCACCTGGGGAGAGTCTCATGGAAAAGGCGTGGGCGTTGTTGTGGACGGAGTGCCGGCCGGCCTTTCGCTTTCCGAGGAGGATATTCAGGTTTACCTCGACCGCAGGAAGCCGGGACAGAACCGCTTTACCACAAAACGGAAAGAATCCGATACCGTTCAGATTTTATCCGGCACTTTCGAAGGAAAAACGACCGGTACCCCGATTTCCATGGTGGTATGGAATGAGGATCAGCATTCCAAAGATTACAGCGACATTGCTTCCTATTACAGACCGGGCCACGCCGACTATACGTTTGATGCAAAATACGGTTTCCGCGACTACCGCGGCGGCGGACGCTCCTCAGGACGCGAGACGATCGCACGCGTGGCTGCAGGTGCCATTGCCTTAAAAATGCTCTCTGAGCTTGGCATCACCGTTTCCGCCTACACCCGCTCCATCGGTGACGTGGAAATCCAGTCTTTTGATACCGCTGAAATCGCGAATAACGCCCTGAATATGCCGGATGCAGAGGCTGCCGAAAAGGCTTCCGAGCTTTTAACAAAAGCCATGGCGGAAAAAAATTCCGTCGGCGGTGTGGTCGAATGTGTCGTTCACCATATGCCGGCCGGTGTCGGCGATCCGGTGTTTGAAAAGCTCGATGCCAACCTTGCAAAAGCACTCGTCTCCATCGGCGCCGTAAAAGGCGTGGAAATCGGAGACGGTTTCTCGGTCTGCACAGCTACCGGGCTTACCAATAACGATGCCTTCCATGTAAATGCGGACGGCTCCATTGTCAAGCTGACCAACCACGCCGGCGGTATTTTAGGCGGTATCAGCGACGGAAGCGATATCGTTGTCCGGGCTGGTTTCAAACCGACCCCGTCCGTTGCTGCTTCCCAGCAGACCATCAACAAAGACGGCGAAAATATTGCCATCGAAATCAAAGGCCGCCACGACCCGATCATCGTTGCACGCGCCGTTGTTGTCGTGGAATGCATGACCGCTCTTGTCCTGGCGGACGCACTGCTCGTCGGCATGAGCGCCAAACTGGACAATGTAAAGAAAGTCTGGGCTCTGGACGAGAAATAAAGGCCGGACTGCTTCTTTCTGGCTTCAACACAAAAAATGCCTGCGGGATACAGTTCTTCCTGCAGGCATTTTTGCGTTATTTTTTAGTGAACGCCTTTTTTCGTAATCAGAATACAGTTCGGCGTCTCCACTTTCATCGGGCGGCCTTTCTGAACCAGCACGTTTTTCTCATAATCAACGGTAAATGTTGTGATCGTGTTGGACTCATGGTTTGCCACTGCGATATGTTTTCCGTCCGGGAACATTGCAATATCCTTTGGATATTCGCCGCTGATCGGAAGTGCAAACTTCTTCTCCATGCAGCCGGTCTCCGGGTCGATATGGAACATTGCTACGGTATTGTCTCCGGCTGTAGAAGTAAACAGGTAGTGGTGATCCGGGGAAAGGCACATGCCGGATGCAGCGTCGTGCGCCTGGTCCACGTTCGCGGATGTGGTGCTGATCGACTGCAGTTTTTCAAATTCCGGTCCGTTTCCCGTATCACGGTAGCTGAATACATCGACTTTGTTCATCAGCTCGTAAATGACATACGCGTATTTTCCGGATTCACTGAAAACGATCTCTCTCGGACCGGATTCACGCTCACAGCGCAGGATATCCACCAGTTTCAGGCGGTCACGCTGTGTGTTCAGCTTGTACATTTTGATCTGGTCAATGCCGTTGTCGACTGCGCAGACATATTTGTTGTCCGGTGTAGGAACGACACAGCTGACATGCGGGCGGAAGTTACGCTCTGCCACACTGCCAAGGCCCTTGTGGAACACGCCGTCCATCAGACTTCCGAGGCGGCCGTCCTTATGGGTATGTACAACGGTTACTTTTCCGTCATGATAGCCTGCCACGAACAGGTATCTTCCGGTTTTGTCCACCGACAGATAGCAGCCGCGCATGCCGTCGATGTCTACTTTGTTGATCGGGGTCAGGTCTCCGTCATCCTCCACTGCAAACACTGCAACGCCTTCATCTGCAATCGAATACAGGTATTTGCCGTTTAAGGAACGGGCAATGTGGGAAGAGTTGTTGACCGGTATGACTTTTCGCTCTGTCAGAGTGCCTTCTTCTACATTTACATCATATAAATGAATACCAATGCTGCTTCCATGGGTATAAGTGCCTACATAGGCTACGTACTCATCCTTCATGTTGTTTTCATCCTTTCTGCCTTCTCGCACATCGTGTGAATTTTCTAAAAATATTTTAACACAATTTCCGCGCCACGACAACGAGGAAAACGGATTTTTGATATGTAAACGGTAACACTTTATTTTTAGACACAGGATATTCTCCTGCAGAGAATTTTTTAGATATTTCTATTGTTTTTGGATTGTAAGAGTTGAGGTTTCCGCTGCATACCATTTCCATTTTCTACGCTCTCGTCAGACTGATTTCCTGACTCATCATTCCCTGCAGTTTCTTGATTGCGCGGCTGTACTGGCACTGCAGCGCCTGCTCGCTTTTCTTGCAGAATCCGCTGAGCTCTTTGTAGCTGAATCCATATGCTCTCCCCCAGAAAATGCGCTGATCCATCGGATTCAGGTTCTGGATGCAGTTCTGCATCACCATTCGTTCCTCAATCTCGGCTGTCGCGGCCGCCTCCCCTTCATTTCTGTTCTCTTTCTGATACTGTGTATAGGAAACTTCATTCTGATAATAATGTTTTCTGCGCTGATTCTTGATCTTGTTTTTTGCCACACAGAACAGCCATTTCGTCATCTCTTCTCCTTCGAGATCGGCAACGGTTTCAAATTTTACCACCAATACCTCCCATACATCGTTCAGCACATCCTTCGCCGTCTCCCGGTCATTGTTCAACTGACCGCAGATATAACGGAACAGCACATGACTGTTTTCCTCGAATATGATCTGAAAAAATCGTTCCTTCTCTTGTCTCATACACTTCTTTCTCCCTCCTGTTATTTCGCTGTCCTTCTCTTCCGGGCCCGTCATATATGTAATGTGTTGAGACTATCGAAATCTTTCGTTTTTTCAGAATATTTCTACTATTTGACCTTATTACTTTTGTTAATAAAGCAAAATATTGCGTTATAACTGCACCGCGGCGCATAATCAAATTTTTTCTTTCGAAATCAGAAATTACTGTTTCTGACAAAAAATTCCCGCAGAAAGGAGCTTTCTTCCTCTCTGCGGGAATCTTCTATTTTGGTTTTATTTTATTTAAAGTAAGCAACACCGGACTCAAAGATC
>SKEP01001248.1_pt1 | contig 13784 bp, 9 predicted proteins | sample 4826901 | NCBI WGS metagenome assembly SKEP01 (sample SAMN11008806, study PRJNA524170) | human gut metagenome | biome: Human fecal sample; material: Feces; isolation source: fecal sample from pouch patient p4, p43, p49, p54, p55 | host: Homo sapiens | place: Israel: Tel-Aviv | collected 2014-03-20
CCCGTATGGAGATGAGACGGCAGAGAATGGTGAATGGATGCCGGGACCGGGCATGGATCTGTTCCGTACGATGAAAGAAACATTAGGTGACCTTCCGATCATTGCGGAAGATCTGGGATTCCTGACGGATACGGTGAGACAATTGTTAAAAGACAGTGGTTATCCGGGAATGAAAGTACTGGAATTCGCATTTGTGGCAGGAGAGGACAGTGATTATCTTCCACATAATTATGATAAAAACTGTGTAGTCTATACAGGAACCCACGATAACGATACCCTTCAGGGATGGTATCAGACACTTTCCGAAGAAGATAAAGAGATGACAAAGGAATATCTGAATAATCCATACACTCCGGATGAAGAAGTGCACTGGGATTTCATAAGTCTGGCGATGAGAAGTGTGGCAGATACGTGTATCATTCCGGTGCAGGATTATCTGGGACTTGGCAATAAGGCAAGAATTAATATGCCGTCTACACTCGGCGGTAACTGGATGTGGAGAATGAAAAAAGGCGCATTTACAGATGAACTGATCAAGAAGATCAGAAAAACGACAGAAGTCTGCGCAAGATAAACATAACAGGAAACAAAAAGAAAACACAATATTCAAACGAAGGATTCACTGAGAAGGGAATGGAAACGTTTTGGATATTGTGTTTTTCTTTTTGTTTTGTATATGCCAAAACCTCTGATTTTTCATAAAAGTATAATTTTTGACATAAAATGTATGATTTTTTGCATAACAGATATGATTTTTGGTAAAGAAAAAGTATAAAAAATTATAGAATGAGACTGTAATATGTTAAGATGGTATTAATAAAAGGTATGAGGTGTACTATGGGGTTGTTAAAACTGGTGATCGTAGATGATGAGCCGATCCTGCTGGAGGGTCTGGTAAAGACGTATGACTGGAACGGTATGGGATATGAGGTGGTTGGTTTTGCGCAGAGCGGAGAGCAGGCGTTAAAGGTAATACGTGAAAAAAAACCACACGTAGTGCTGACAGACATCAGGATGAAACAGATTTCCGGACTTATGGTAATGGAAGAAATCAAGAAAGAGAACCCGGAATGTCAGTTCGTGGTATTAAGTGCATACAGGGATTTTGAATATGCGAAGAAGGCATGTGATCTGGGGGCATTCGCATATCTTCTGAAGCCGATTGAAGATGAAAAATTACAGGCGACGATGACAGATGTCGGTAAAATCTGTGAAGATCAGATCAGAAATGAGGAAAAGTATGACCGCTGGGAGAGACTTCTGAAAAAGGACGGAGATGGATTTTTGCAGGTTGTCGTGCAAAAATATGTCCAGAACCGGCTGCCGGAAGAAAAAGTAGATGAAGTCTTCCATACGCTGCAGGATGTCATGAAGGAAGGAGACCGGTTTATTACAGTATATGCAGATCTTGATCTGGCCTATAAGATTACCAATGAACTGGAATATGAAGCCTCGAGATTTTCCATGGTCAGAATGATTGAAGAAAAGATCGCAGAGAGATTCACATACTGGAAATTCGAAAGTGAAGAAGGACATCGTACATTTATTGTAAAGACGCAGGAGAACACAGCGGTACATGAGCTGAAAGAACTACTGGAAGAGGTAAAAAAAGAAGAGAACAGCCCGGTTATTGCAGCAATATCCAAACCATATAAAGGGATCCGCGGAATCAGAAGAAGTTTCGAAGAAGCGCAGAGATTGTTCGCTGTTACAAATGCATCCGGAGCGGGAGTATTTACAATCCCGGAGACTGTTGAAGAAAAAGAGGAAAGCCCATATCCGGCGGAGGCAGAGATGATGGTGGTCAACAGCGTGCGGAAGAACGACGCCGTACAGTTAAAGCAGGCATTTGTACATTTTATTTACCAACTGCCACACAGAGAAGAACTGCAATGCCAGTATATGCACAAGATCATGGTAAAGACAGAATTCATGTTAAAAGACAGTTACGGGATGGACGAATCACTGAATCAGCAATTTGAAAATTATTATTCGAATATGAGAAACTTAAAGGCGGCAAAAGCAGTGGATGTCTGTTACAAGATTCTGGGAACTGCTATTGAAAAAAGACTGGAAAATGCAGAAAAGAAAGAGAATAAGGGATCAAAAGAATACATTGCAGCGGCTGTGGCATATATAGATGAACATCTGGATAATGAAGATCTTTCGATTGTATCAGTGGCGACACATGTATATCTGAATCCGGTATATTTTGGACGGGTATTCAAGAATACCTTTCATATGACATTCAAACAATATCTGCTGCAGCGTAGAATGGAGCTGGCAAAGAGACTGCTGGAAGACGGAAGAACCAGCATCGGTAATATCTGCGAGCAGGTCGGAATCAGTAATCCATCCTATTTTTCGCATTTGTTTAAAGAATATACAGGACAGCTTCCGAGAGATTACAAAAGGGAATATGAAGTATGAAAAAAAGTAAAATGTCAGGAATCCAGAAAAAGTATCTGAAGTATATGTGTACGCTTCTGATACTGGCACTGGTTCTTTCAAGCATCTGTGTATGGACTTATGTCAGACGGAATATGACAGATGTGATTGTGGATAAGTATGAATTCATGAATGAAAAGATGGGGATAGCCCTGGATAATCTCTACCGGAAGACGGATGCCGTGACAGCAGAGATCATCTTGGAAAATGATGTGCAGAAGAGTCTGAGGAATAAAGAACTGCAGGAAGTAGAGAAGAATGCACTGAGCAAATATTTTGCATATATAGATCTGAATCATGTCGCTGATTACTGCTACATTGATAATAAAAGAAATGTTTACGAAAAATCCTATTCCCAGATTGGTTATTCGGATTTTCAAAGCAGCGGTCTGCGTGAGAAAATGGGGGATGAATATGCGAAGACGCAGTGGATATGGACCCGGGATTACCTGTTTGGTACGGGGGACGAAGCTTTGTTTATCGGAAGATATGTGAACAGTATGGATTACGCACATGAACCTGGAATCGTGTATCTGAAGATGAATCAACAGTTTCTGGAAAGTGTTATGGATAAAGACAGGAAGATTGCAAAAGATGTTGCAGTGGGAATCATAAGTCCGGAAGGAAAGACTTGCATCCGGCAGGAACCGGAAGATCTCAGTATCGAAAAAAGGACAATGAAGAAGATTACGGAACTGACCAGAACGAAAAAATCCGGTGTGATCGTGCGGGGAAAAAAGATAGAAGGCGGGATTTTACAGGCATACCGGCAGGAAGAGACAGGGATGGTGATCTTTACACTGGTGCCGGATATGGTATTGAATCAGGGAATGACGCAGATATTGATCGTATTACTCACTATCTATGCGGTGATCGCAGTGCTGGCGTTTGTATTAAGTCTTTATGCATCACAGACATTTACCCGGCCGATCAGACAGATCAGTGATGCCATGACAAGTTTTGATGGAAATGATTTTACACATACCATTCAGATCCATACGGACACAGAACTGGATAAGATCGGGCATGCCTATAACGAGATGTTAAAGAATATCGAAGAGTTCCAGAACGAGGTCAAGAATCAGCAGAAAGAACTAAGAATCAGTGAGATGAATACGCTGATCAGCCAGATCAATCCGCATTTTCTCTATAATACCCTGGATACCATCTATATGCTGGCGCGGATCAACGGGGAAGAGAAGACGATGAAGATGATACAGGCACTGTCAAAGTATCTGCGTCTGTCACTGAGCAAAGGACGTGAGATTGTGACAGTAGAAGACGAGCTGGAAAATGTAAAAAGTTATATGGAGATCCAGCAGATCCGCAATGAGAATCTGTTCCGTTATGAGATCGAATGTGCAGAAGAACTGAAAACAAGGTGGATATTAAAGCTGATCTTACAGCCAATTGTGGAAAATGCAGTCAAATATGGATTTTGTGATATCTTCGAAGGCGGTCTGATAAGGATCAGTGTCACTGAACAGGCAGGACAGCTTACATTCAGTGTCTATAATAACGGAACTCCGATGGAAGAGCAGATGGCGGAGAAGTTAAACGGACTGTCAGAGATACCGGTGTCAAAAATGAAAGACAGTTTTGAAGACAAAAAACATGGTTATGGTGTGATAAATATTATTACGCGACTGCGGTTAAAGTATGGGGAGGATGTGAGATTTTTCTATGAATCGGATACAAATGGAACCGTCTGTGTTATCCAGATCCCGGATGACGGGAAAGAAAACAGTGAACAGTAGACGGATTATGGCAGCAGTGATGGTGATCGTCATGCTGGCAGCACTGACCGGCTGTGTGGGAAAAGAGGATACACAGACCAGAAAAAAGAATAAAGTAGTAGAGATCCCAATGATCCTTACCGTAGATTCCAGTACCGGTAATAAGAATGAAGAGGAAGTGGTGGAGCGGTTCAACAGGGCATACAAAGGGAAGTATCATATAGATGTGGACTGGGTGATGGAGACAGAGGAAGAATACCGGAAGAATCTGAAACGTATGAATGTGACAGATGAATTACCGGCTATTATCACTGATCTGCGTATGCTTCCGTCTTTCTATCAGATGATGATCAAGAAAGGCAGGATTGAGGACCTGACACCTTACATTAACGAAGATCAGGAATGGAAAGATATGATCGAACCGTCAGTAATGGAATCGGTCCGGGAAGAGGATGGAAAGATTTATCTGGGTCCGGTCAGCACGGCGGCATTCGCCTGTTCAGGGGTTTTCTGGAACCGGGAGTTATTTGAACAGGCAGGAATCAGCAGATTTCCTGAGACATGGGAAGAGTTCTGGAAATGTTGTGAGAAACTGAAAGCAGCAGGGATCACGCCGCTTGCCCTGCATACGGAAGGGACGGCATGGGCCGCAATGCTGCTTGCAACAGCAGAAGTAGCAGGAAGTGAAGAAGGTGCGGCATTCATGAAGCAATTATATCCGGATACCTATCAGAATGAACCGGGGCTGGAGATAGCCGGTACATTAAAAAAATTATTCCAATATACGACCCAGGATGCATTACATAATGATTTTGACGTAGCTCATGATAATTTCGTGGCAGGAAATGCAGCGATGATACCTAATGGTTACTGGATGATTGATCAGATTCCGGAGGAAATGCAGAAAAAAGTATGTTTTTCTACATTTCCTGAAAATAAACTGATAGGCTCACCGGAGACATTCGGCTGGGCAGTTGTATCAACTTATAGTGAAAAGGTGAAAAAAGGAGCAGTTGAGTTCCTCAAATTCAGAACGAAATTGAATAAAGAACAGAAAGAAGAATTGCTGAACAGCAGGACAAGACAGGAAGGAACGCTGTTGGATGATTATCTGAAGGCTTATACGGGAAATCCACAGATTGTACCGAATTATCAGGTGAAGTGGAATTCACTGCTACAGGAGGATGTACTGGGAGAATGTCTGGCGGAACTGGCACAGGGAAAGATAACGGAGCAGGAATTCACGCAGGCAGAAGACGAAAGCATCCGGCAGTTTGAAGAAGAACAATAGATATGTTTTTTTGTATATCAGGTTGTTTTATTGATACAGGGTTTGAGCGCATTTCTGTTAATATAATGACAACAAGAGAAACGAAGGTTTCAAAAAAGAAAGGCGAGGGAAATGAATTATGAAAATGCGTAAAGTTGTATCAGCAATGCTGGTAGCAGCCATGGCAACAGGAATGGTTGCAGGATGTGGAAGCTCTTCTGACAGCAAGTCAGACAAGAAAGACGCAAAAGGAAAAGTATACTACTTAAACTTCAAACCAGAACAGGATGAGCAGTGGCAGGATCTGGCAAAAGAGTATACAAAAGAAACAGGAGTGGATGTAACAGTACTTACAGCAGCATCCGGAGAATACGAAAAGACATTAAAATCTGAGATGGCTAAGAGCAATGCTCCGACACTGTTCCAGGTAAACGGACCGGTTGGACTTGCAAGCTGGAAAGATTACTGCTACGATCTGAAAGATTCTGATGTTGCAAAACAGCTGACAAGTGATGATTTCGCACTGATGGACGGCGACAAGATGTCAGGAATCGCATACGTAATAGAAAGCTACGGAATCATTTACAACAAAGAACTGTTAAAGAAAGCAGGATACTCAGCTGATGATATCACTAACTTTGACAGCTTCAAGAAAGTTGTAGAAGACATCACAAAGAATAAGGACAAACTTGGATTCTCAGCATTTACATCTGCTGGTATGGACTGATCATCTGACTGGAGATTCAAAACTCATCTGGCAAACCTTCCAATCTACTATGAATACAAAGATGAAGGAATCGATAACACAGATGCTATCAAAGGAACATACCTTGATAACTACCGTCAGATCTGGGATCTCTACATCAACAACGCTACTTGCAAACCAACAGAACTTTCTACAAAGACAGCTGACGATGCAACAGCAGATTTCGTAACAGGTGATGCAGTATTCTACCAGAATGGTACATGGGAATATAACAACATCAAAGACGTCGGAGATGACAATCTTGGAATCCTTCCAATCTACATCGGTGTAGAAGGCGAAGAAGATCAGGGAATCTGTACAGGTACAGAGAACTACTGGTGTGTAAACTCCAAAGCATCTGAAGACGACATTCAGGCAACACTTGATTTCATGAACTGGTGTGTAACATCTGATGATGGTGTAAAGGCAATGTGCAAAGACATGGGATTCACAATTCCATTTAAGAAGAACCTGAAATCAGACAACGTACTTGTTAACGAAGCAAACAAATATACAGAAGACGGAAAGACTCCTGTATCTTGGAACTTCTCAACAATGCCATCAGAAGAGTGGAAGAACGGAGTGGGTTCTGCACTGACAAGTTACGCAGCAGATCCGACAGATGCAAACTGGGCAAAAGTTACAACAGCATTCGTTGACGGATGGGCAAAAGAAGCTGCAGCAGCAAAATAAAAATAAAAATGTAACAATCAAAATAGTTATATGAAGTGAGTAGTGGCGGGCGGTTGCAAGAAACACCCGCCGCTTTTATGAAAAAGTGCAGGGAAATGAAGCGGAGATTCTCTGCATGGAAGGAGGAATTTATTATGGAAAAATCCATCAAACGTTATATGCCGATTTTCGTGCTTCCAACGTTTTTTGCATTTATTCTTGGCTTTATCGTTCCTTTTATTATGGGAATCTGGCTTTCATTTTGTAAATTTACAACCGTAACAGACGCGAAATTCGTAGGATTTTCAAATTACATAGAAGCACTGAAAGATACGGCATTCCGTCATTCATTCTGGTATACCGTACTGTTCGCGATTGCATCTCTTCTGATCATTAACATCATAGCATTTGCACTTGCAATGGCACTGACAAAAGAAATGCACGGAACAAATGTCTTCCGTACGATCTTCTTCATGCCGAACCTGATCGGTGGTATCGTACTTGGATATATCTGGCAGCTGATCTTTAACGGAGTTCTTTCCAGATATGGTACCGCACTTGCTCTGAATGAGTGGTATGGCTTCTGGGGACTGATCATTCTGGTCAGCTGGCAGCAGATCGGTTATATGATGATCATCTATATTGCAGGTCTTCAGTCCATTCCTGGTGATGTCATTGAAGCAGCAGAGATTGACGGAGCAAATAAGATCCAGACATTATTCAAGGTAACAATCCCGATGATGATGCCATCGATCACGATCTGTATGTTCCTGTCAATTACAAACGGATTCAAGTTATTCGATCAGAACCTGTCCCTGACAGCCGGTGAACCGTCTAAGATGTCTGAGATGATGGCGTTAAACATCTTCAATACGTTCTACGGACGTACCGGATGGGAAGGAGTCGGACAGGCGAAGGCAGTCATCTTCTTTGCAATCGTAGTTGTGATCGGTATGATCCAGTTACGTGCAACACGTTCTAAGGAGGTACAGCAGTAATGAAGAAAAAAACAAGTAAATTAAGCTGGTTTGGAACAGGTGCATTTGCGATTATCGGTATTGTATATATCATGCCGATCCTGATCGTGCTGATCAACTCATTTAAAAATAAAGTATTTATCAACAAAGAACCATTCAAACTCCCGACAAAGCAGACATGGGTAGGAATCGATAACTTCCTGTCCGCAATTGACAAATATGAACTGCTGAGTGCAGTCGGCTGGACTGTATTTATCACAGTTGGTTCCGTACTTGTGATCCTTGTATGTACTTCTATGTGTGCATGGTATATTACAAGAGTAAACAGTAAGTTTACAAAACTGTTATATTTACTCTGCGTATTTTCCATGGTTGTTCCGTTCCAGATGGTTATGTTCACCTTATCGCTGGTAGCTGACCGTACCGGTCTTCGTACACCTTGGGGAATCATCATCATTTACCTCGGATTTGGTGCAGGTCTTGCAGTATTCATGTTCTGCGGATTTGTAAAATCCATTCCACTAGAAATTGAAGAAGCAGCAATGATCGACGGATGTACACCACTTCGAACCTTTTTCTCCGTTGTACTTCCGATCATGAAGCCGACATACATTTCCGTAGGAATCCTGGAGACGATGTGGATCTGGAACGACTTCCTGCTTCCATACCTGGTACTGGATCTGAATAAGTATAAGACAATCTCAATTGCGATCCAGTATATGAAGGGAAGTTATGGACGTGTAGATATGGGTGCTGTTATGGCAGCGCTGATCCTTGCGGTAATTCCGGTAGTTATCTTCTATCTGGCTTGTCAGAAGCATATTATCAAAGGTGTTGCAGCCGGAGCTGTAAAAGGTTAATAAGAACAAAAAAGAGATTTGGCATTTGGATATGTCAGATCTCTTTTGGAATATGTAAAAGTATATAAGAAAAGTTGACAGCGGTGGAGAATGAAGATATCACTTGACATTTTTCACTTATTTTTTAAAATATAGTGAGAGATGAAGAGGAGTAGTTTTTATTATGAATTCAAATTTTGAATATTACAAAATATTTTATTATGTAGCAAAATATGAAAATCTTACCAAGGCGGCAACGGTACTGAAGACCAGCCAGCCGGCAGTCACGCGTACCATACACAAACTGGAAAATGAACTTGGCTGCCGCTTATTTACGAGGAGTAAGACCGGAATGCAGCTAACTCCGGAAGGCCGGACATTTTATGGATATGTAGCGGCAGGATGTGCCCAGTTTTTCAAAGGAGAGAATGATCTGAGTAATCTGATCTCGCTGGAGAACGGAACGATCTATATTAGCGCTACGGAGACGGCACTTCACTGTTATCTTTTTCAGGCAATGGAAGAATTCAACAGCCTGTATCCGAATGTGAGGTTTAAGATTCTGAATAACAGTACGACAGAGTCTGTGAATGCAGTAAAAGAAGGAAAAGTAGACCTTGCATTTGTATCGGCGAACCTTCAGGTAGCAAAACCTCTTCGGATGAAGATTCTGAGAAAATATCATGATATCCTGATCAGTGGAAACAGATTTGGAGAATTAAAGGATGATGGGAAAGAGGTCTCACTTAAGGAACTGGTGTCTTATCCGTGGATCAGTCTGACTGCAGAGACGATTACCAGACGTTTTCTAAATGAATATTTTGAGAAGAACAGTCTGACATTTACACCGGATATGGAGCTTGCAACGACGGATATGATACTTCCGGCGGTAAGGCACAATCTGGGACTTGGTTTCATCCCGGCGGAATTTGCAGATTCGGAACTTAAGTCCGGACAGGTATTTGAGATCAAAGTGAAAGAAAAGCTGCCGGAACGTAATATCATACTGATCTACGACATGGAATATCCGCAAAGTATCGCGGCAAAAGAATTTCAGAAATTCCTGAAAGAAAAAGAAATGTAAAAACCCGGAAGCTTACATAAATTCGGATGATCAATAATGATCAGATAAAAGATAAAGGTATCGAATTGGAGTAAAATATTGTAAGCTTCCGGGCTTTTATTATATTAAAACAAACTAATCAATAGAGGACTTTTTTTATTTATGCCACTCCCAGTTACGGATCTCTTCAAGATCCTGTCCGTATTCGGCAATGTACTGTTTGTGCTCAACCAGCTTGTCGTTCATCTTCTGGATCAGGAATGATCCCTTGTTGCCAAGCTGTGGCAAGTGCATGATAGCATCTTTTACCAGGTTGAAACGGTCGATCTGGTTCTGTACACGCATATCGAATGGTGTAGTGATCGTTCCTTCTTCCTGATATCCATGAACGGAAATATTGTGGTTGTTACGTTCGTATGTAAGTTCATGGATCAGTGTCGGATATCCGTGGAATGCGAAGATGATCGGTTTATCTTTTGTAAAGATTGCATCATATTCTGCATCACTTAATCCGTGTGGATGTTTGTGATCTGATTCCATCTTGAACAGGTCAACAACGTTAACAACACGAATCTTGAGTTCTGGCATTTCATCACGAAGAATTGTAACAGCAGCCATTGTTTCAAGAGTTGGTGTGTCACCGCAGCAAGCCATAACAACATCTGGTTCTTCACCACAGTCGTTACTTGCCCAATCCCAGATACCGATACCCTGTGTACAGTGCTTAACAGCCTGTTCCATAGATAACCACTGGCAGCTTGGGTGTTTTGAAGCTACGATAGCGTTGACATAGTTCTTGCTCTTGATACAGTGATCGAAGCAAGAGAGTAAGCAGTTAGCATCCGGTGGGAGATACATGCGGACAACATCTGCTTTTTTATTAGCGATGTGATCCAGGAATCCTGGGTCCTGATGTGTAAATCCGTTGTGATCCTGCTGCCATACATTTGATGTCAGGATGAAGTTAAGAGAAGCAATTGGCTGTCTCCATGAAAGCTGGTTACATACTTTTAACCATTTTGCATGCTGAGCTGCCATAGAGTCAACGATACGGATGAATGCTTCGTAACTTGCGAAGAATCCGTGACGTCCTGTTAACAGATAACCTTCCAGCCATCCTTCACACATATGCTCACTTAACATACCATCCATGATACGTCCGTTTCTTGCAAGACAATCGTCTGTGTCAAGAAGTCCGGCATTCCAGTCACGGTTCTGTGTTTCAAATACTTTGTATAAACGGTTAGACATACTTTCGTCAGGTCCGAAGATACGGAAGTTCTTGTTCTCTTCGTTTAATTCGAAGATGTCACGGATATATCCACCAAGTTCGATCATATCCTGAGCCTTTGTCTTACCTGGTTCAACTTCGATTCCATAAGAACGGAAATCAGGAAGTCTTAAGTCTTTTAATAATAATCCACCATTTGCATGTGGGTTAGCTCCGAGACGGGCATCTCCCTTAGGTGCAAGTTCCGCAAGTTCTGGGATCAGGTGTCCGTTTTCATCGAAGAGTTCTTCCGGATGATAGCTTTCCAGCCACTCTTTTAAGAGTTCCAGATGTTCTGGACTTTCCATTGTAAGTGGTACCTGATGTGCACGGAAAGATCCTTCAATCTGCTGTCCATCTACAACCTTTGGTCCAGTCCATCCCTTTGGTGTACGCAGAACGATCATTGGCCACATCGGACGTTCCGGATCGTTGTTCTCACGTGCATTTTTCTGGATTGCCTTGATCTCTTCGATAACAGTATCCATTGTCTCTGCCATCTTCTTGTGCATGGTCATCGGATCATCGCCTTCTACGAAGTAAGGTTTCCATCCACATCCTTTGAAGAAGTTCTCAACTTCCTCGTGGGAAATACGAGAGAAGATAGTAGGGTTACTGATCTTATATCCATTTAAATGAAGAATTGGAAGTACAGCACCGTCTGTAACTGGGTTCAGGAACTTGTTAGACTGCCATGAAGTAGCTAACGGTCCGGTCTCAGCTTCACCGTCACCAACAACAACAGTTGCGATCAGATCCGGGTTGTCGAATACAGCACCGAATGCATGAGCGATAGAGTATCCAAGCTCTCCACCTTCGTTGATAGATCCTGGTGTCTCTGGTGCACAGTGACTCGGAACTCCACATGGGAATGAGAACTGCTTGAACATCTTCTTCATACCTTCTTCATCCTGGCTGATGTTCGGATATACTTCGCTGTAAGAACCTTCCAGATATGTATTGGCAATTAAGAAGTTTCCGCCATGTCCAGGACCTGATAATAAGATCATATCCAGATCATAACGTTTGATTTCACGGTTGCAGTGTACATAGATAAAGTTCTGTCCTGGGACAGTTCCCCAGTGACCAACGATTTTTTTCTTGATCTGATCCATTGTAAGTGGCTCTTTTAAGAGCGGATTGTCAAGAAGATATAACTGACCGGCTGACAGATAGTTGGCAGCACGCCAGTAAGCATTCATCTTTTCAAGCATTTCCTGAGATAACGGCTGCTTCTCAAGACATGTTTTTGTGTCTTCCATATTCTTACCTCTTTCATAAAAACTTTGTGTTAATTATTTAACCAAATGTAGGATATCATAATAAGAACAATACGTAAAATAGCAATTATGCATTAAGATTATAAGTTTTTGATATGGATGTACGGATAAAAATACAAAGGAAGAGAAGTATCTACATATAATAAAAGGATTTAGTTCGAAAAGGATTTAGAGCGAACGAAAAATAAAATACAATCTAATTCGACATATTTGTCAAAAACAATACAAGTAAATGGAAAAATGAAAGTTGTATTGCTTTCTAAAGAAAATATGAAGAAAAAGCCAAAAAGTGCACAAAAAATTCATTTTTTGTTCACAATTATAGCGGCTAAGACTGTCAAAACGCACAAAAAGATAGAAAAACACACATAAAAGCAATGGAAAACAACTTGCAACGATACAACTTTGTGAGAAAAAATGGTTGTATTTTATTGCGAAACCGGACAGGTTAAGTATATAATTGAATCATCAAATAAATAGAAAACGGAGGAGACATTATGAAGAGAGTTCTCAAAAAAGTAACAGCAGCTCTTCTGGCAGCAACAATGGTAGTTGGACTTGCTGCATGTGGAAGCGGCAATGGTGGCTCAGGTAACAAGAGCAGCAAATCAGGAAAGGTTAAAATCGGAGTTTCTATCTGGTCTTCAACAGACGTTCTTGGATCACAGTGTAAGAAGATGCTGGATGCAGCAGCTAAAGCACTGGATGTAGAAGTACAGTATGTTGATCAGGGACATGTATCTGAGAAAGTTACAGCTTCTGTAGAGCAGTTAGCAGCAGCAGGATGCCAGGGAATCATCATCTGTAACTCATCTGATACAGAGATGACATCAGCAATCAAGACATGTAATGATAATAAAGTATATCTTGCACAGTTCTTCCGTGTAATCAGCAAAGAAGACAGTGCAGATATCTACAAAGCAGCAAAAGATTCCGCTTACTACATCGGAGCAGTTCATGAAGATGAACCTGCAAACGGTGCAGAACTTGTTAAGATCCTTCTTGATAAAGGCGATCGTAACATCGGTCTTATCGGCTGGGAGCAGGGAGATGCTACATGGCTCGGAAGATGGAAAGGTTACAAAGCCGGAGTTGAAAAATGGAACAAAGAAAACCCAGACGACAAAGCAAAAATTTCTGAGCCACAGTACGCTGGTACAACTTCAGAAGGTGGATCAAAAGCCGCTGAAGCTTTAATGGCAGCAGATCCTAAGCTTGATGCATTGATCCCAGCTGGTGGTGGTGGAGATCCACTTCAGGGAGCAATCGCAGCAGTTGAACGAGCAGGAAAGACTCAGGACATCGATATCGTTTCTACAGACTTCCTTCCAGACCTTGGAGAAAGACTTCAGAATGGATCAATGGCCGGTGAATCCGGTGGACACTTCTGTGACCCATTGATCGCATTCATGATGGTTTACAATGCAGTCAAAGGTAACTACAAAGACTTCGCTGGTAAATTCGAAGATGTTCCATTCCCATAC
>SKEP01001254.1_pt1 | contig 13750 bp, 10 predicted proteins | sample 4826901 | NCBI WGS metagenome assembly SKEP01 (sample SAMN11008806, study PRJNA524170) | human gut metagenome | biome: Human fecal sample; material: Feces; isolation source: fecal sample from pouch patient p4, p43, p49, p54, p55 | host: Homo sapiens | place: Israel: Tel-Aviv | collected 2014-03-20
CAGCGTGCTTTGGACAAGAGCTGCGTAACTTGAAGAAATAGCTACGATAAATACCACATTCAGCAGCGAGAACACTCCGCCGCCATTGACCATGTTGGCGACGGTAGCTCCCGGAGCGCGTAGACCAAAAAGCAGGATCTGAGGGAGCTCCATGATGGGAACGTGCTGGACAAAGATACAGATGCCGCAGGCGAGCAGGAGGCTGGAGAGCATGGTAATAATGACATCGACCTTCAAAAGGGCAAGAACAACTACCAAAATGGCAGGTGCGAGCGCGACCCATGAAAGACGAAATGCGCGTGAAAGAATGGAAGTTACATCAGGTACGGTACCCGATCCTCCCATAAACGTGTCCCACACAACATAGATGAGACAGGCAATAATGAAGGGAACCACGCTGGTTCGGAGCATGCGACCGATGTTTTTTGACAGGTTGGTATCGGTGAGCTGTGAAACCAACATGGCGCTTGTGGACATGGGAGAACAGCGGTCACCAAAGTAGCTGCCGGCAAGTACTGCTCCGCCAATGAGAAGCTCGTTTGCATTAATGGCGCGGCCTATTGACATGCAGATAATGCCCATAGTGGCGGCGGTTCCGAAAGCGGTGCCGATGAGCATGGACATCATGGAACATAAAAGAAATGTTGCCAGCACAAAAACTGAGGGTGAGAGCAGGTTGGATGAAATGCTGACAATCTCAGGAATGGTTCCGGAGGCTCGCCATGCGGCGCTCATGGCACCGACAATGGCAAAAAGAGCAATAACGGACCGGACTTCCCAGATGGATTTTGCCGCTGAGCGCAAAAGGGCTTTGGCGGAAATACTACGGGAAATACCGTAGCTAAAAAAGAGCGCAAAACCCATAAGTAAGGTATAGATAAGGGGAACAGACAGGACGGTGCCGATAATAAGGAGTACGGCGAAGGTACCGATAATCACAAATTCTGTCATGCAACCAACTTCCTGAAAAATCTGTCCTTTTACGGTATAGCGTACGTGCTCAAAAAAGATATGTCTAACTGTTTTCATTGGTCATTATTACAGGTAAAATTTGTGCTAATGTGAACTGGGAAAACGATGGGAAGGTTTCTGAAAACTTAAAAAAATACGAGGTTGAGACAGTATTTGGTGGAGATATCATGAACTTTCAAACCATGGATTATTTTGTAGCGGTGGCTGAGGAGCGGAGTTTTACGCGAGCGGCCGAACGTCTTAATGTGACGCAGCAGACTCTTTCGGCAAATATTGCCCACACCGAAAAAGAGTTGGGTACCAAGTTGCTTGATAGAAGTGTGCCCCTGACGCTGACGTATGCAGGGGAAGAATTTTTGAAATATGCCCGTCGGTTTCAAGCAACCAGGCGTGCGATGCGCCAAGAATTCAGAGATATTTCAGGTAATGAACGTGGTCGCCTGCGGGTGGGAGTAACGGCAACGCGCGGGCACATCATCATGCCGCGCTCAATAGCGGCTTTTCAAAAACAGCACCCTCTCATTTCGATTGAATTGCATGAAGGGGAGAATGACCAGCTGGTAGAATGGCTGTCGGGCGGTCAACTTGATCTGGTGGTGGCAACCATTACGGGTCCCGCCTACGATTTGGTGGTCCACGATCTTTTTCTCGAGAAGATCGTGCTTGTGGTAGCTTACGACCTTTTGCGTGAGCTCTATGGAAACGACGCCGATGCGATAGTGGCCAAGGTTGAAAAGACCGCGAACCTTTCACCTTTTGCCGACCTTCCGTTTTTGACCGTGGGCAAGCGCGATGTTGCGGGCAATTTGGCTCGGCAGGCATTTGAAAGCGCAGGTATTAACCCGCACATTAAAGTCATGTCTCGAAATTCGGAGACCCTCATGGCTCTGGCCGTGCGTGGCGTAGGTGCCTGCTTTTTGCCGTCCGAGCTGGTGGCTTCAACGTTTACAAAACCGCAGGATGCGGGCTTATGTGTTATTGAACTTGGTAAAAATATGACCTATTCCGTAAGCGTTGCGTGGAGAAAAGCCGAGCACGTGTGGAGTGCCATCACATCTTTCGATGAGGTGCTCAAAGAGCAGCTTTCCGAAGTGACTTCCGAGGCGAGTGTCTAATGGATATCATCTATCAAGATAGCTATATTCTTGCGGTTAATAAGCCCGCAGGTATCATCATCCATAGCGACGGTACTTCGCGCGCGGGCGAACACGCCGGCATGCGCGCTGCCGAAACGCTTACCGATCACGTCCGCGTCTATCTTGAGAGCAATGGTTGTATGCAACAGGCGCAAGATGTGCAAGCGCTGCATCGTCTTGATAAGGACACTACGGGTATCGTGCTCTTCTCGCTTGATAAAGAAACTCAGCCGCTGTTTGATGAGCTCATACGAAGCCGTAATGTACATAAGACCTATCTTGCGGTGGTTAAAGGGGAATTTCCGGAAGGAGAGCAAGACATTACGCTGCCGATTGGAAGAGATCGCCATGACGCAAGACGGATGCGCGTGTCAAAGACGGGGAAGGCGGCTTTGACGCATGTTCGCCGCCTTGAAGTACAACGCCGAGGTCAAAGCACGCAATCACTCATGCTTGCCGAGCTGGGTACGGGAAGAAAGCATCAGATCCGCGTGCATTTCTCGGCCCTGGGTTTTCCGATTGTGGGAGACGGTCTGTATGGACGAACCTCTTCCACAAGGACTGCCGCTTTCATGCAGGTGCCTCTTATGCTGCATGCCTATGAGCTTTCGTTTGTGCATCCGGTGACAGGCGAGTCTCTTGTGTTGAAAACGGAATGGCCGTCGCGTTTTACCGGATGGAGCGTGCAGAATCCGTAAAAGTCAGTCATACTGAAATATGTGTCAAAGTCGTTGTGCGCACACTGAGTTAGCTTCAACCGGTGACGTGCGTACGGTCAGGTAGACGATTTATCGGTCGTGTATGAGGGATACACTGCCGAAGACAAAGCGAGGGGGATTTCATGCCAGGTACCATGCGTGGTGTGTACACTAACCTTACGGAGATTCGCCGGAAGGTGTTTCGAGAGGTTTCTAAACTTGCGTACGAGAGTGGCGAGAAGCCCCTCGAAGAAGTAGCTCACAAGATGGAGCACCTTCCGTATACCATTGTTCCGGGAGAGATTGCAACCTACCGTGAAAGCGTATTTTTGGAGCGCGCAGTAGCAGGAGAGCGCGTGCGCATGACCATGGGTATGCCCATGCAGGGCGTCGACCATCCCGAGCAGCTTTCGGAGGGTATCGAGAAGGCGGCCATTCCCGAGGTGTACTATCAGCCTCCGCTGATTAACATCATCAAGTTTGCATGTAATGCCTGCGAAGACAATGTGTTTCGTGTGTCAAACGCCTGCCAGGGTTGTCTTGCGCACCCGTGTCGAGAAATCTGTCCAAAAGGTGCCATCAGCTTTGTCGACAAGAAAGCTTTTATCGATCAAGAGAAGTGCATCAAGTGTGGTATGTGCGAAAAGGTTTGCCCCTACCATGCCATACTGCATCACCTTCGCCCCTGTGCCGAGGCTTGTGGCATGCACGCCATTGGCTCTGATGAGCATGGTCGAGCCGATATTGATTACGAGAAGTGTGTTTCTTGTGGACAGTGTTTGGTCAACTGCCCCTTTGGCGCCATTGCCGATAAGAGTCAGATCTTCCAGGTTATTACCGCCATCAACCAAGGCAACGAGGTCATTGCAACGGTGGCTCCGTCGTTTGTGGGCCAGTTTGGCAAGGGTGGTGTCGGCAAGCTCCGTGAAGCGTTCAAGCAGCTTGGATTTGCAAGCCTTGAAGAGGTTGCAACCGGTGCCGATATGTGTACGGTGCAGGAAGCCGAAGACTTTTTGGACGAAGTTCCCGAAAAACTTCCGTTTATGGGAACAAGCTGTTGTCCGTCTTGGTCGGCTATGGCAAAGATGGAGTTTCCCGACAATGCGGATGCCATTTCAATGGCGCTGACTCCCATGGTTTTGTCGGCACGCCTGATTCGCAAGAACCATCCCAAAGCAAAGATCGTGTTCGTGGGTCCGTGTTCTGCTAAGAAGCTGGAGGCGATGCGTCGTTCCGTTAAGTCAGAGGTTGATTTTGTTCTGACGTTTGAGGAACTTGCCGGCATGATGGAGGCAAAGGGCATTGCGTTTGAGTCGCTTGCTGACGACAAGAGTGATTTTGAAGCATCTTCACGTGACGGTCGCGGTTTTGCGGTTTCCGGCGGTGTTGCCACGGCAGTGGTGAATGCCATTCACGGTAAGCATCCCGACCTGGAAGTTAAGGTCATGGCCGCAGAAGGTCTCGACAACTGTCGCGCGATGATGAAAGATGCCGTGAAGGGCAAGTATCCCGGCTATCTGCTGGAGGGTATGGCGTGTCCGGGAGGCTGCGTTGCCGGTGCCGGTACCCTTTCCGCTATCAACCGTGCGTCCGCTGCGGTCAAACGCTACGCAAAGACGGCCGCAAAAGACGTTGCTACCAAAAACGAGTACAATCCGCTCATTCCCGAGCTGGCCGGTTCCGTTTCTCCTGAGGTTGAGATTGCCGAGGTCAGGGAAGTTCAGAAGCCTAGGAAGAATTAGCGAGTTTGGTGCTCTTCTCGCTTCTAGAGCTGCTCTTCTCGTCAAGCGAGCCGTACTTGTCGCTTCAAAAGCGGCACCTGTGTAGTACTTTCTCAAAACCTGTGTAGTACTTTTTTCGAACTCTGATTCACCCTCATTTTACAAAACCACAGCTAGTTGAGTTGACGTAACGAGAAGACCGCTCTTCTCGCCACAAAAAAGTACTACACAGCCTCGGGTTTTTGAACTCGAGTTTTGAAGCAGCAAGCGTGAGCTTAAGCACAGCAGAGGGTACAGCTTTTTAAGTACGTAGCTTTTGTCAGAACAGTCAGAACAGTAGTCGCCCTATTCTTCTTGTGATAAAGGTCAGAATAAAGATCCGACTCTGTAAAGACAGAGTCGGATCTTTCCGAGTCAAATAAGCTAGTGTCTGACTATAAACAGAGTTAAGTCAGATTGCAGCTGGCTGAACCAGAGGATGCTATTCTTTCTGGTCTTTGACGGACGCATAAAAAGTGGCATGTGAGAATACGTCTTTGATAGTTTTGCCGTTAACAAAGGGAAGGCTTAAAAACTCATCAACCGTAGGAACGAGTTCAGAGCAATCAACGAAGTGATTCTTGGCATTACGAATACTGGTGTCTTGTGCACGCCATGCTTCAAAGTTAACGTCTGTGAGGTAGTACACCTGGTTGCCAACCTTCATATATACTGAATGATGATTGTGCAGGTAGTTGACCAGGTCCTCGTAAGAGATTTCAAGTGCCTCAGAGCTTTTCTTACCCATGATGCTATCCTTTCTTCGTAGACGGCAAAACCATCCTGTGGGACGCACTTTCTTTGAATATACCGCCGAGTAGGCTTTGATATTCAAACGTTTTTAATTCATCGGGTAAGCGTAGGTTTTTACACGGTAGACGTATGCAATGTATCAGACACTTGCCTATGGACTATTTCTCTGGTAGAAGGATTGCATCGACCATTTCGTCAGCGGTATCTACCAGTGTGGTTGCTCCTGCGGCGAGAAGAACCTCTTTGTCCCTAAAGCCCCAAGTAACGCTAATGCACGGCATATCGCTGTTTTGTGCGGTTGCGATGTCAACCTCCGAATCGCCAATGTAGACGGCATCTTCCGGAGCTACGTCAATTTGTTGGAGCGCAAAATGAACGGGCTCTGCATCAGGCTTGCGCTTGAGATTGTCGCGTTGACCTAAGGCAAAGTCAAACTTACCAAAAAAGAAATGGTTCATAAGATCTGCGATGGCAAAGTCGGGCTTGTTAGAAACGACAGCGCACTTTACGCCCGCCGCGCGAAGCCGATCGATGGCATCGACCACGCCGGGATAGGGGGCGGTGGTATCAAGGCTGTGGTCGGCATAATGTTCTTTAAACGTTGCAAGAACTTTCCGACAGAGCTCATCTGGAGTTCCTTCGGGCACTGCATCGTGGATAAGTTTGGCGACTCCATTGCCAACGAGGTGCTTGATCTCGTCAACCGTATAGGTGGGCATATCGTATTGTTTGAGAGCGTAATTGGTTGCCCATGCAAGGTCAACGATGGTATTGAGAAGTGTTCCGTCAAGATCAAACACTGCAGCTTTGTATGGCATAGCAAAACCTCGTTCTTCTCGGCATGGCAGAAAAATCGGCGCGTGCAACCGTCGGAGCAATCGCGTGGCACGTTGCAGCAATTACGCCACGTAACGAACGTGCACCCGTCGGAAACGTAACAATTACGTAAAACCGTTACCAATATAGTAGTTGCTCGCAAAGATGTCACCTTTGCGGAGTACAATGTCATCTTGGTGCAAATGTGTGCCGTCTACACACGTTTGCCGTCTGCTGAGCGCTGTCCGATTTGACACAGGACAGCAGAGACGAGAGGATTTTTAGTGGATACATCCAACTCAAGCGCCATGCCAACGTCACAGTCAAAATCGATTTCGCTCAAGCCCGTCAATCAGCATAGTATGCACACGCATACCTGCGGAGAATTGCGTGCCGAGAATATCGGCGAGGTTGTTACGCTTACCGGCTGGGTTTGGCGCCGTCGTGACTTCGGTGGCCTTGTCTTTGTGGATCTTCGTGACCGTGAGGGTTTGACTCAGGTGCTGTTTGATCCCGACGTGGCACCTGAGGCATTCAAGACGGCCGAGGGTATCCGCCCTGAGTGGCCGGTTTGTATCACGGGTACCGTTCAACATCGCTCCGAGGGTCAGACGAACGAATCGCTGGCAACTGGTGAGATTGAGATTTTAGCCTCTGAGATTGAGGTGCTGAACACCGCTCAGACACCACCGTTCCAAATTGAGAATCACATTGACGTGAACGAAGACCTGCGCCTGAGATATCGCTACGTTGACCTGCGCCGTCCGCGTATGGCTCGCAATCTTCGTCTGCGCTCCGACTTTACCTTTGCGCTTCGTGAAGCCTTTCACAAGCGTGACTTTACCGAGGTGGAAACTCCCGCGCTTTTTAAGTCAACGCCTGAAGGTGCGCGAGATTTTCTCGTACCCTCACGCATGCAGGGGGGCAGCTTTTATGCGCTTCCACAGTCTCCGCAGCTCTTAAAGCAGCTGCTGATGATTGGCGGTGTGGAGCGCTATTACCAGGTTGCCAAGTGCTTCCGCGACGAGGACCTTCGGGCGGACCGCCAGCCTGAATTTACCCAAGTTGATACGGAGATGTCCTTCGTGACTCAAGACGACGTGATGTCTGAGCTTGAGGACATCCTCTCCGATGCATTTGGAAAGATGGGAATTCAGATGCAGATGCCGCTTCGTCGGATGCAGTATTGGGATGCAATGGATACGTATGGCACCGATAAGCCCGACACTCGTTTTGGCATGGAACTTCACGATGTGTCCAATATCTTCCAAGATTCCAGCTTCAAGCTCTTTAGCGGTGCCGCGCACACCGACGGGCAGTATGTAAAGGCCATCAATGCGCGTGGAGCGGGTTCTTGGCCGCGCTCACAAATCGATAAGCTCGGTGAAGTTGCGGCAGGCTTCGGAGCCAAAGGTCTTGCGTGGATTGCGTACAGAGAAGACGGTAGCGTTGGCGGTCCCATTGCCAAGTTCTTCTCGGCAGATGAGCTCGATGCTTTGCGTACAGAGATGGAAGCACAGTCGGGTGATCTCATTCTCTTTGCGGTGGGAGCTCGTCTTGAGACGGATGAGATTTTGGGCGGTATGCGTCTGCATATGGCGCGCGTGCTGGAAGTTCCTCGCGAAGGACATGACTTCCTGTGGGTAGTCAACTTCCCGCTTTTCCACTGGGACGAAGAAACGCAAAGCTATGCTTCCGAGCACATGCCCTTTACGCAGCCAAATGAAGATCAGATTGACCTTCTGGATACTGATCCTCTGTCCATTGGTTCCCATACCTACGACTTTGTGATGGACGGTTTTGAGGCGGGCGGCGGTGGCATGCGTATCCACAACGCTGACCTGCAGCTTCGCATCCTTGAGAAGCTGGGCTTCACCAAAGAGCGTGCAGAGGCTCAGTTTGGCTTTTTGATGGAGGCGCTGACCTATGGCGCACCTCCTATGGGCGGCTTTGCGCTTGGCCTCGATCGCGTGTGTATGCTGCTGGCGGGCGCCGATTCCATCCGTGATGTCATGGCATTCCCCAAGACAACATCGGGTTCGGATCTTATGTCTGCCGCGCCGTCGCCTGTGACTGACGATCAACTAAAGGAGGTATCTCTCCGCACGTTGTAGGAGGAGAGTATTGTGTCTAAAGATACTTCTTATAGAGCGGGCGTTTCGTCTGCCGAGAAGAACGGCGGCACCGATACCGCTGCTGCTGCAACCGGCGCCACCGTTGCTACCGGCGACGTCACTGCGGCTCACGTTGCTACAACCGGTGCCAACGCCGCCGCTCATGCAGAAGGCGTGGCGCTTTCCGACATCAAAGTGCTGGCTTCCCACTTTGGAGCCTACCGCGCCGACTTTATCAAGTCGGGATTGTGCGTGTTTGCGGAGTCAGTGCTTGAGCTGTTCATTCCGTTTTTGATGGCACGTATCGTCGATGAGGGAATCATGCACGGCAATCTGCAAACCGTGTTTGTCAACGGTATTGCCATGGTTGCCTTTGCGCTTCTCGCCATGGGTGCAGGTATTGGTTATGCACGCTTTTCGGCTCGTGCGGCCATGGGGCTTGGTGCGCGTCTTCGTGAGGACGAGTTTGCCTGCATGCAAGGCTTTGCGTTTGCAAATCTTGATCGTTTTGACACCTCCTCGTTGGTTACGCGTCTTACTTCCGATGTGACCATCATTCAAAATGCCATTGCCATGGGTACGCGTCCGTTCATGCGTGGACCCATTATGCTGATTATGGGTGTCTTTTTGGCGTGTGTAATGAGTCCTGAACTGGCCTTTGTTTACTTTGCCGTTTTGCCTTTTTTGGCGCTTTGCCTCTTCTTTATTGTGACTCGCGTAAGTCCTTTGTACCAAGCGCTGCAGGGATCGATGGATAAAATCAATGAGGTGCTCCAGGAAGATTTTGCTGCCATCCGTGCGATTAAAGCCTATGTGCGTGAAGGCTTTGTATCCGATCGCTTTGCCACCGTTAATGCCGCTTACGCCAAAACGGCAACACGTACATTCGGTACGTCAGTTATGAACGTTCCGGCATTTCAGGCAGCCATGTATGTGGCAAACGTTGCCATTTTGCTTTTTGGTGGCCGGATGATTATGGCCGGTACGCTTGGAGTTGGCGAGCTCACGGGTTTCATGAGCTACGTGCTGTTGATTATGAATTCGCTCATGATGATTTCGGGTGTTTTTTTGTTGACGGCGCGCGCTATTACCAGCGTGCATCGTATCGGCGAAATACTTTCTGAGATACCTGCCATCAAGTCTCCACAAGATGGTCTGACAAAGGTTCCAGACGGTTCCATTGCGTTTAAGGACGTCTCTTTCAAATATAGTTTTGACGCCAAAGAAAACGTTCTTGAGGATATTACGCTTTCCTTTACTTCCGGATCTACTATCGGAATCCTTGGCGGTACCGGTTCCGGTAAAACTACGCTGGTACAGCTGATTGCCCGTCTCTATGACGCAACGACGGGCACGGTTGAAGTAGGGGGTCATGACGTTCGTGCATATGATTTAGCCTCACTCCGTGATGCCGTTGCGGTGGTGCTTCAAAAAAATGTTTTATTCTCGGGCACGGTACGAGACAACTTGTGCTGGGGGAATCCTCAAGCCACTGACGAAGAATTGCTTGAGGTATGTAAAATTGCCTGCGTGGATGAGTTTCTCGACCGCATCGGAGGCCTTGACGGTGATTTGGGTCAAGGCGGTGTTAACGTCTCAGGCGGTCAAAAGCAGCGTTTGTGTATTGCACGAGCGCTCTTGAAGCACCCTCAGGTTCTTATTTTTGATGATTCTACCAGCGCGGTTGATACGGCAACTGACGCTAAGATCAGAAGCGGTCTGGCGCGTCTCAAAGGTACAACCAAAATCATTATCGCTCAGCGCGTAAATTCCGTTATGGAGGCAGATCAGATTGTCGTCCTAGACAACGGTCGTGTTCACATGACGGGTACGCACGCAGAGCTTCTCGCCCAAAGTCCTATCTATAGAGAGCTGTATGAGTCGCAGGTACATGGCTCTGATCCTCAGAGTTATGATTCTGCTCAAGATTTGGTTTCTGGCGAGAAGAACGACGTGTTGCCTGCGTCTGTCATAGCGGAAGAGGAGGTGCATCATGGCTAGTCGCGGAGGAGCATCGGTGCGCCCCAAAAACGTAGGCTACACGCTGCGCCGTTTTGTAACGTATCTCGGACACGCGAAAAAGCGCCTGCTTCTTGTGGCATTTCTCGTAACGATAAGCGGCCTTTCTGCGCTTCTCGGCACGTATATGATCAAACCGGTTGTTGCTGCCGTTGGTGCGGGAGATGTATCCGGCTTTACGCGCTTGGTACTTTTTACGGCGGGTGTGTATCTGCTTGGTGCTCTCACGAGTGTTGGCTATACGCAGACCATGGTTTGGGCTGCTCAGACGGTGGTGTTTGATATCCGTCGCGACCTCTTTGAGCATATTTTGACGTTGCCGCTGAAATTCTTTGACGCGCAAACGCGCGGCGACATTATGAGCTACTTTACCAATGACGTTGACACTATTTCCGAAGCACTTAACAACAGTTTTGCCAATCTTATCCTGGCGTTTATTCAGATGGTGGGTACGCTTATCCTGCTCTTTGTTTTGAATTGGCAGCTGACCATTATCACCGTAGCTTTTGATGTCTTGATTGTCTTATATGCGCGCTATTCAAGCGGACGTTCAGCAGCGTATTACGCTACGCAGCAGACGTCGCTTGCGGCTCTTAATGGCTATGCCGAAGAAAGCATTTCCGGCCTTAAAGTCGTAAAAGTGTTCAACCACGAGGCGGCAAACCTTGCGGGGTTCCGTGCCTACAATGAGGAACTGAGAGCTGCAGGTACCAGCGCGCAGACATACGTAGCCACTATGGTGCCCATCACGGTATCGTTGACGTATATCAATTATGCCGTGGTCACCGTTGTGGGTGCCATTCTTGCGGTTAACGGACACGCCGATGTGGCAAGTCTCGCCTCGTACCTGGTCTTTGTTCGACAAGCCGCCATGCCGTTCAATCAGTTCACGCAACTTGGCAACTTCCTCATGACGGCTCTTTCCGGCGCTGAGCGTATCTTTGGTGTCATGGAACTTTCACCCGAGGTGGACGACGGAAACGTTACTCTTGTCCGTACCGGTAGCTACGATACCGGCGACGAATGCTGGGCATGGCAAAAGCCTGATGGCGAGAAGATCCCGCTTGCCGGAGACGTTCGCTTTGATGATGTAACCTTTGGGTACGACGAAGGTCAGACGGTTCTTGCCAACCTTTCACTGTTTGCGAAACCGGGCCAGAAGATAGCTTTTGTCGGCTCGACCGGCGCCGGCAAAACTACGATTACCAACTTGATTAACCGCTTCTACGACGTGCGGGGCGGTACCATTACCTACGATGGCATTCCGGTAAACGATATCAAGAAAGCGGCGCTGCGCGCTTCTTTGGGCATCGTGCTTCAGGATACCCATCTTTTTACCGGTACCATTGCGGACAATATCCGCTTCGGCAAGCTGGATGCAACGAACGCGGAAGTTATTGCCGCCGCAAAGATTGCCAATGCCGATAAGTTCATCCGCCGCATGCCAAAAGGCTACGATACCTTGTTGACGTCTGACGGAGCCAATCTGTCTCAGGGTCAACGTCAGCTCTTGGCGATTGCGCGCGCCGCCATTGCCGATCCCCCCGTTTTAATTTTGGATGAAGCCACATCGAGCATTGATACCCGCACCGAGGCTCTTATCGAGCAGGGCATGGATGCCCTCATGGCAGGTCGCACCGTCTTTGTGATTGCGCACCGCCTCTCTACTGTGCGTAACGCAAATGCCATTATGGTGCTTGAACATGGACATATCATTGAGCGCGGTACGCACGATGAGCTGATTGCGCAGCACGGTGAGTATTATCAGCTCTACACCGGCTCACGTGAGTTGGAGTAGGTGGAACCGGATATGTTTGAGGCTCTGGCAGTTGCCCTCGGTGGAGCGCTTGGAAGTTTGGGTCGCTGGCAGTTGGGAGTTTTCTTTAAGCAGTGGATTCCCGGCATGCCGGCAGGCACGTTTGCTGCAAATGTAGTGGCAGGTCTGATAATTGGTTTTGTGACAGGGCTTGACCTTGCAAGTCCGCTTCAGCCACAGGTCAAGCTGTTTTTGGCCGTCGGCCTTTGTGGAGGGCTTTCGACCTTCTCGACCTTCTCGAATGAAACGTTTTCATTTATTCAGGCAGGAAACTGGGTAGGTGCAGGCTGTAACATTGCAGTCAACGTCGTGACTTGTTTGCTTGCCGTATTTGTTGGCCTGAAGCTTGCGGCAGCCGTTGCGTAGTTCAGATGCTTCAACCTTCGATATATTTTGACATCGACTCTTTCAGGGGTGTTGACTGCGTGATGTGTGTGAATTGCTTTTTACTTTTATACTATCTTTTTAGAATGTAGTGCTTATGATTACGGGGAATTGTAGTGTCGGAAATCTCTGTTCAACATATCAATAATACTTTCTTGACCTTGCCCAATCACACAAGTCGTATGCGGATGCTTCCATCCAAAGTTTGCTTTCCGACTTTGATCTGACTGAACACATGGATAAGCCCGTAGGCGAGTATTCAAGAGGGATGCTTCAAAAACTTGCGCTGGTGATTGCACTTGCCAATGACGGAGCAACGCTGTTTTTGGATGAACCTACGCTTGGACTCGATTTTCAAAGTACGAGGCAGATCTGCGAAAAGATAAAAAGGTATTCATCAGTGGACGGAAGAACTATCGTTTTAACATCTCACCAGTCCGAGATCATCGATCTTCTCGCCGATTATGTGATTTTGATAGATGATGGAAAGGTCATTTTTGAAGGAGCGTATCGGGATTTTCTGCATGTAAATGCAGAGCAGACGCCATTGTTTGAGGCTGTGTTGACAGAGGAAGTTGTGCTTTTTGAAGTTCCCGCTGATGTTAAGGTAGGAGTACAGGACGGGAAGACAGTTCTTTGGTCGGCACGTGCTGACGCTCTGTACAATGTTCTTTTGAGCCGGGGTCTTATGGATAAACTTGAGATTTTACGCCGTAAGGGGTCTTCGATCGAAGAGACGTTGGCGTACTTCTATGCAAAGAAGGATGCCTAATATGCTGAGGCTTTGTAAAGCAGAACTCATAAAGTACGCGCATGAGATTCGGTGCTATTATCCCGACCAGCTGGTAAGCATCATAGTTACCATTATTATGTTTGCTCTGTTTTTACTTTTGAATGGCAACCAAACCGAAAGTGCGTTTATCGGCTTTGTGTATTGGTATTTGCTTAGCTCTGTTATCAGCGAGGCAGCTGTCTCCATTTCAGCCGAAAAACAGATGGGCATTCTTGACCAGCTCATTATCAAGCCGTTTCCTTTTGAGTGGCTTATGCTGGCACGAACGTTCTCGTGGCTGATTGTCAATCTTTTGAAAGTCGTTGTTGTTTCATGCATTCTGAGTGTTTTGTTGCGCGTGCCCTTAAGTTTCAACGGTCAATACCTTGGGATCTTTCTCATTGCGGTTGTGGGGGTATTTGGGTTCACGTTGCTTTTGGTGGGCCTGACACTCAAGTACACCAAGACCGCGTCGTTTGCTTCCATCATCTCGTATGCGCGTTTATTCTT
>SKEP01000783.1_pt2 | contig 13561 bp, 10 predicted proteins | sample 4826901 | NCBI WGS metagenome assembly SKEP01 (sample SAMN11008806, study PRJNA524170) | human gut metagenome | biome: Human fecal sample; material: Feces; isolation source: fecal sample from pouch patient p4, p43, p49, p54, p55 | host: Homo sapiens | place: Israel: Tel-Aviv | collected 2014-03-20
CGTGAAATACTTATTACTTTTTCTTGTGGCACTTGTCTTTTTAGAATATTCAATTGATCGTATTACGAAACTCAAATTCTTATCAATACTGAATAGCTTGCTGATTCTTGGTTTGTGGATCCCCTATCTGTTTCATATTGGAAATTACACGTATCAATATTCTGCAGCAGGATTTAAAGGATTCTATTTTGCGACGAACGATATTACCTATGCTTTTGTCATCCTGATGTCCTTTACTATTTTTTCTATTGTTGAGAATTACAATCGAAATGATAGGTATATGCTGAAGCCTTTATGGATGCTCTTTGTATTAGATATCAGTTGTTTGGGATTAATTATGTCAAAATTTGGTCTGATGTACATTCTTTTTGCGTGTTCTTATATGATTATTCAACTTGTTTTTCTTAATAGAAGTATTTCTTCCCATCAGAAATTTCTCTTTTCTTATTTAACGGGGATAGGTACCATTGGCTTTCTTTTTTTTGGCATAAAATATGTTATTGCAGGATTAGACCGCTTGTTTGTTCGACTAACATATTTCTACCACTATTTTGATGGTCATATATTGAATGTTTTAACTAGTTCAAGGCTTCTTTATTTGGAGAATGCGTATGTTCAATTTTTGCATTACCCCAATAGTCATCTCGTTACATTGTTTGGTTTTGGATTTGCAAAAAGAGAGGCGATTTTTGGAAGATATGGAAACATTGAAATGGATATTTTTGATATGCTTTTTAGCTTTGGTGTTATTGGTGTAATCATCTTCTTGTATACAATCTATCGTTTTTTTCTCTTGTGTGTTCGAGATAAGGTTAGTCTCTTTCTATTTTTTATTACTATAGTCTATGCATTCATTTCGGGCCATGTCTTTTTTTCGGGAATGTCCACCATGTTGGTTGGACTGGTTTTGGCTTATTCATCTTTAGGAAAGGAACCATTGATATGAAGAAAAATCGAATTTTGATGATTGGACCATCAAAAAAATCTCGAGGTGGCATGGCAACTGTAATAAAAAATTTTGACCTTGCGTCACAGTTTCAGCTCACTTTATTAGAAACTTGGACCGAATGTGGTTGGGTTCTTCGCTTTATTAAAATACTATTTACATTTCGATATACGATTAGAAGTAAAAAAATCGATATCGTTCATTTTCACGTAGCTCAAAACGGTAGTTTTTTTCGAAAGGCTTTACTTTTATGGCTCATTCCTAAAAAGACACCTACAGTATTTCATATGCATGCTTCCAATTTTGATAAATTTTATCAAAGCGGCTGGAATTTAAAAAGACATTTTGTCCAGAGAACATTAAGACGGGCACATGCGGTGGTCGCTGTGTCTAATCATTGGAAGAATTATTACGAAACTATTATGGGACAGCCGGCATTTTTTGTAGATAATAGCGTTCCCGTAACAAATGAAAATTATTTTTCAGCAGATTCTTCCCGAATCATTACGTTAGGAAGGCTTGGGAAAAGAAAAGGGAGTTTTGATATTTTAAAACTTGCATCAAAGTTTCATGAAGATGGATCAGATGTAACTTTTGATCTCTATGGTGATGGAGAGGTAGAACTCTTTACGAATCTTTGTAAAGAGTTGCCTAACATCAAAATTCATTCCTGGATCAGTAAAGAAGAGTTTCACGAGATATTAAAGGATACAACATTACACTTATTGCCGAGTTATCACGAAGGATTACCGATGTCTGTTCTTGAAACTATGGCGCTGGGTATTCCTAATGTCACATCTACTGTTGGTGGACTTCCTTCGTTAATCCATTCTGGAAAGAACGGATGGTTAGTTTCTGCAGGAGATCATGAAGGGATATATAGAGCTCTTCGTGAAGTGTTAGAGGATAAAACACAGTTAGTAAAGGTTGCTGCACAATCGAAAAAGACAATTAATGAAAGATACGGTTTAACTAGATATTTCGAATTTTGGGAAACCTTATATTTTCAATTGTCACAAAAAGAGCAGAGTAAGCAGAATCTGCCAACGTCTCAAAAAAGGTGTTAATAAGAATCGAAATTTGAGGCTTCAGTCTTTTACATTTGAATATACTAAAAATTAGTCAGAAGGAGGTGGAAAATATGTCAATGATGTATAAAGAAAAATTGAAATTTATTTGTTTGAGTCTGATGGCGGTTCTTGTTTTAGGAGGATGTAGTCAAGCAGATCAGAAGAAAGATACGCAAAAAAAAAGCTCGGAGTCCGTTATTGTCAATGGTCTAGAACTGGAATTATCTGGTTTTGAAGAGAAGAAAATGTTAGACGTTAATCAAAAAGAGCAAGATGTTTATACGGTTCATGTAAAAGGGAAAAACGTATCGTCAAGCAATAAAGGATTGGGCGCTATTGATTTTATCTTGGAAACAAAAGATGGAAAAGAAGTGGAAGTTACTTCTGATCTAGCTAGTTTTGGTGGTGAGGTAAAGACATCTGGGACAATTGAAGGCGATCTATTCTTCACATTGAAATCAAATCAGGAACCATCAGAAGTACAGTATAAACCTGAAAAAGATGATTTATATTCTTGGAAAGCGTAGTTTTCATTCTGATGAAGTAAGGGAGAAAAATAATGAGTAAGAAAAAACTTACAAGAAAAGATAAAAAGCGGTTGTTAGCAACACTTGCTTTAGCCACAATGGCTACTCAAACAATCGGATCACCGGTTGTGTCTTTTGCGGCGACGAACGAGAGTAAGAAAACAAGCGAGCAAGCAAAAGTGGATTCAGAAAGTAGCCTTCGCACATTAAGTGATGATTCTATTCTATCGACAATTCCGAGTACATCTTCAAGTGCTGTAGAAACTGAGATTTCTGAAACAGAATCTTCTACGGATAATTCGACAGAAGATTCTTCTAGTGAAGAAAATAATGAAACAAAAAATTCTGATAATAAGTCAAAAACAAATGAGAGTTTAGAAAATGATCATACAACAGAATTGCAAGACTCTGAAAAAGATAGTAAAGAAAAGAAAATTACTAGTTCTGAAAATAAGGTTGTAATTGAAGAAGGTATTTTAGTAATTGATCATGCTACTAGTGGTGGTTTGGCCAATGAAATTGGTATGGCTATTGCAGAAGGAGTATCAATTCTAGATGTTACAGGATTAAGAATTGCTGGTTCTGTTGAGTTGGATGAAAATGATTGGGCCAAGTTAAAAACAATTAATACACTTTTTCCAAATATTACTAGTCTTGATATTCAGACAACGGATAAAACTATCCCAACAGGCGCTTTTCAAGACTCATCTTGGCTAACTCAAATTAAAGCTGACGCTATTACAAAAATTGAAGCCAATGCATTTAAAAATGATACAAACAAAACTTCAGTTTTAACCAATGTATCATTTGGAAAATTAGAAGAAGCTGGAGAGAATGCTTTTTTTGATCAAAAAGCACTAAAAGTTGTTGATTTCCCATATCTAAAAAAAGCAGCTAAGTATAGTTTTGCGGGTCTTGACTTAGTTACTGAGTTAAATTTTCCATTTTTATCAGAGGTTGATAATTTTGCTTTCACTTGGACAAAAGCAGTAACTAGCGTGACTTTAGGAGTAACAGATACATCAATATTACCAACGGTTTTAATAGATTCTGCTGGAACAATCACTAACATGACACTTCCAGATGTAATTGAAACACATGATATAGATGGTAGCGATGTAGAAGAAATAAGAACAAAAGGATTTGGAATATTCGATTCATTAGAGAAGATTGATATGCCAAATTTAAAAATCGTTGGAAAACAATCTTTCAGTAGTGCCTACATTTCTGAAATTAACGCACCAAATGTTATAGAGATTCGTGAATCTGCGTTTTGGAATGCCAATAATTTAAAATCTATTAATTTTCCAGAACTTGTAAAGGTTCGGGATGGTGGATTTGTATGGTGTACTGCTCTAAGTAATGTTACAGCTCCAAAACTCGAAGAAGTTAACAAAGATGCATTTCAATCTAGTCGAAATATAAAATCGGTATCCATCGGCATCAAAGATATTACTCAATTTAGTCAATTATTTAATAACAGAAATGATCCGTTTAAAATGATTTCTGTCAATCTTCCAAACATTACATCTATACCAAATCAAACAGTAGATGGTTTTGGAGTACTAGGACACTTTACTAATATTACTAATCTTAAAATGGATGGGTTAAAAAGTATTGGTAGATCTGGTCTGGCTGGAATGCCGCATTTAGAAAAATTTGATGCACCTAATTTAGAGACTATTGACTACAAAGGAGTGCACGAAAGTTCTTTAGTGAATATTAATTTTCCTAAAGTAACATCAGTTGGATCACAAGCATTTGGTAGTAGTATTTATGAGAATTTAAAAACAATTAACATGGAAAATTGTACTACTGTATCCGACGATTCTTTTATGAATTCCAATGATATCAGAGAAGTCAATTTAGGTCTGACAAATCCTTTAAGATTAGCCACTATTTTTAAAGACTCTAAAACAACAATCAATAAATTTATTTTACCTGGAGTCAAAGAAATAAGCGATATTGCTGATAATCAAATTAATACAATAGGATTAGGAAGTTACAAAGCGTTAACTCATGTTGAATTACCAAATATAAAGAAAATCGGGAAAAATGTTTTTAAAAATGCTGTGTCAGAACCCAAGCTAGTTGGTATTGAAATGCCAAATGTTGAATACATTGGGGATTATGCGTTCTATAATCAGATGGCGTTGACGTCTTTAGATTTTGAGCACTTAAAGGAAGTTGGAGTATCAACTTTTTCTAACTGTATGCGACTAAAAACTTTTAATAGCCCTATGTTAGAAACAGTTGGTAAGGAAGCTTTTAGAAGTTGTAAAATTGAAAATATTGATTTTCCCAAAGTAGTAAGTGTTGGGCCTCATGCTTTTGCTAATAATGATCTAGTAAAAAATATTAATCTTCCATCATTAACTAGCTTTAATAATAGAGTTCTTAGTCAAGATGCAAAATTAACGAGTTTAACTGTAGGGATTACTGATACAAGAGAATTAGCTAATGCAGTACCAAGTTCAAAAACTAGTCTTGAATCACTAGTTTTACCAAACGTATTAGAAACACCTAATTTAAACTCTAGTGAAGATGCCAAGAATTATGCTTTTTCTGGTTTTACAAAATTAGTTAGTCTTAAGATGCCAAAATTAGTTGACGTAGGAGATTTTACATTCTATTCTTCACAGACTGTACCAAGCACACTTTTTGATCATAAAAATGATCAAGGAGAGTTTATCTCGGGTACCATTCAAAGCGCTGGATCACAAGCATTTGGAAACACAAAAGGCTATAAAGTTGTAAAAATGAGTAATATCTCATCATTAAGTAATAGCGCTTTTATTAATTCTAGTGCCAAGATAGTTTTGATTCCACAAGGGAATCTTCCTAAGAAACAACTAGATTCTTTCTTTAACAAAAATAATAGTTTATTAGGAGTTATCTATGGTTCTGAAGAAACTAAAATTAATGCAGAAATTGGTTCTTCCGTGACCTTAGGTTCTTCTGAAGAAAGTTCATATCTGTATAATTCTGATACATCAAATATTCCAATTAAATATCAATGGAGTAAAGATGACCAATCAATTCCTTCATCTATATCAGAGACTATTGAATTAAATCCTTTCAAATCCGAGGATCAAGGAATCTACAAAAAGAACATTCAGTTTACTATTAACAGTCAGGATTCTGATAGTTATACTGTCAACTCCTATGATGTTAAAGAAACTGCTAAAGCTCCAACGGATCCAGTATTAGATCAAGATACATTGATCGATACATCTAAGATTATTAATGGTACTACAGTGGCAAATGCTGAAGTACGCATTACAGATGAATCAGGACGTCTTACCTATAATATAGCAACAGCGGGTAAAGATGGTTCTTTCAAATTTGATTTGAAAGAAACTTATTCTGCTGGAGAAAAAATTTATGTTATTGCATCAAATGAAGCTGGAACGAGTAAAATTGTAGAAGCTGAAATTGTTGCAGGTGCACAAAAACCAACAGTAAATCCAGTAGAACGAGGTGCTTTATCTATTGAAGGAAAAGGTAAAGCGGAAAATGTGATTACGGTTACTGATGGTAAAAATACTCTTGGAACTGGAAAAGTCGATAAGAATGGTGAATTTGTAGTTACTTTAGAGTCACCAGCAGTAGTAAATACTATTTATAATGTTTATGCGACGACAGCGAAAGTCGATGAGGACCACCCATTAGATGAAAACATGATGACTCAAGTTACTGTAAAAAATACACAAGGAACAATTACTCCGGCTGAGTATCATGTGGGCGAGGTGAATATTACTGGTACTTACACCGGTGAAGTTTCATCCATTCGTTTTTCTTTAGGCGGTAAATATGTTAGTCGCGGAGGAGACTTCAAGGATGGAGAATTTACCTATTACTGTGGAGCTGGCAAAATAAAAGCTGATAATTTGGTTAAATTGGAAGCCTTTGATAAAAATAATAACTTGTTAGATACAAAAGAATTTACTGCTGCTAACTCCAGCGAGGGTACAATTACAGATGCCACTTACAAAATGGGTTCTAGTGAAATTACTGCAAGCTACACTAACGATGTTGCCAAAGCCAAATTAACGGTAAACAAGAAAACTATTTCTTGGGGTGGAACGTTTGTTAACAACAAGCTGAGCTACTATGTAAAAGCAGGCCTAATTAAAGAAGGTGATGAGGTAACAATTCAAGCTTACGATAAATATGATTCACCACTTGATGGACAGCAACCAGTTAAAATTATTCATAGTAGCGGAGCAATCAAAACAGCGAGCAAAGCTTTAGGAAGTACAGTTATTGAAGGAACGTATGAAGGTGAAGTAACACAGGGTCAATTAGAAATAAACGGTGAAGTTGTTTCTAAAGGTGGAACATTTGCTGACGGCAAATTCAACTACTATATTGGTCAACAAAATCTATCTGATAATGACAAAGTAACAATACAAGGACTTGATAAAAATGGTCAGCCAGTAGATGGAAAAGAAATCGTTGTTGAGATCCCTAAAGGAGAAGCAACTGTTACGGATCTGTCTTATGTAATGGGATCAAATGAGATCACTGGCAAATATGAAGGAAATCCTAGTAAAGCAGCCTTGGTAATTGATGGTACTCCTGTGAGTGAAGGCGGTACTTTTACAGAAGGCTCTATTAGCTATTATGTAAAGGCGGATACAATTTCTGAGACTACAGAAACTGTAACAGTCACAATTTATGATGCGGATAATAATACTTTACAAGAAAATGTACCCGTATCAGTTACACAAAATAAATAGAATTAAACAAGATTTGTATTATTAAGCACGTTGAGAAAAGCAAAGCTCACTCAACGTGCTTTCGATTTGAATATTCAGCAAGAACAAGGTGAGAGAAAAAATAATGTTTGAAATTTTAAAATTGGCTATAGCTGTTTTTATTGGTTGTATTTTAGGAGTTACGATTATGTGTATTGTACAAGTTGGTGCTCAATCTGATAGAGATTTAGAAGATTCAAAAAAAGGAGTAGGGATTAGTGAAAGTTGAAACATCCATTATTATTCCGTGTTATAACGTGGGACCGTTCATTGGAAAGCTAATCCTCCAATTAGAGAAACAAACTTATCAAAATTTTGAAGTGATTTTTATAAATGATGGATCGACAGATCAAACAGGAGAAGCTATCGAAAAAAATATCGCTCAGATTAATCATTTTCGTGTTGTTTCAATTGAAAATTCTGGAGCAGGTGCTGCTAGAAATATAGGATTGGATCATGCATCGGGCCAATATATTTATTTTATGGATGCAGATGATCAAATTAATCCGAATTTATTGGAATGTAGTATTGCTCAAATCAAACGTGATAAATCAGAAATTCTTATATTCGGCTATGAAGCAATAAACAATAATAAAGTCGTTTATTCTGGAAGTTATTCCTCAGAAAAAGTATTCAAAAGCCATAATGATTTTTTCCTATATATTAATGAGAATTTTTATAAGAATAATTTATTTTGTCCATGGAACAAAATTTATAGAAAGGAATTTTTAGATAAGTTGAATATGCGTTTTCCAAATGTAAAATCATCCGAGGATGCGTTGTTTAATCTTACGATTTTTCAATTTGTTCATAGAGTTTCAATTAGTGACCAGATTTTATACCGTTATTTAGTTGGCAGGGAAGGGTCTTTACAGAACAGTGTATCAAATACTAAATTTTTTGATGATTATATTGTCGCACTCAAGATACAGGAATTGGTTGAATATGATACCTTACGACCAATCATATATCGGCAATATTTAATCCATATGCTTTACAGATATACTAATAAAACGTCACTACCAACAATTGAGGCATCGATTGATCTCAATGATATTTTGTCCATAAAAAATGCAAAGGGGCTAGCTCTAAAAGAGTTGATTAAATGGTCCATTGTACGAATGAGGAGAGTGTATTTACGATGAAAAAGAAGAATGCGATTCTCACTTTCCATAGCGCACCAAATTATGGTGCCTTTTTACAGGCGTATGCTTTACAGTGCGCTGTTACAGAAATTGATCCTAATGTGGAAATTATCGATTATCAGCCAGATTTTTTGCGTAAAAATTACAGTCCCTATCGCATTAAAGGCAATTTGATGAAAAGCCTACTCCGTATCTTACTTTTCTCAATGAGGGATAGAAAAAAATAAAAGTCTTTCAAAGTAACATTTCCAACTATCTTAAATTATCACATGAAAGTATCAGAGATGAAGCTGATTTAGAATTGGTTGTTAACCGATATAAAAACATTATTTGTGGGAGTGATCAGATCTGGAATACAGAAACGACTGATCAGAATTATAACTATTTTCTTCCTTTCGATCTAGAAGAAACGACAAAAAATTCCTATGCAGCTAGCTTTGGTAATTTAGATTTTGAGAATGATCCTAAGATAATGGCATATACGGACGATTTTGAGCATCTATCTTTAAGAGAAAGTAATTCAGCAATGAAATTGGAAATTTGTTCAAATAATTATGTACGAAGTCACGTTGATCCTACGCTGCTATTAACTGCTAAGCAATGGAATAGTTTCGCGAATAAGGATCGCTTTGTGTCTGAGCGGTATGTACTTATCTATACTGTGAAGCAGCCAAAGGATTTGATTGATAAAGCCATTGCTTTTGCTGAAGAAAAAGGACTAAAGATTATTCAGTTAGCAAATCGAAAAAAAGATTCTCGTATCGATTATGTAATGAACCCGAGTCCTTCGGAATTTTTAAGTTACTTCAGAGATGCAGATTATATCTTCACCAACTCATTTCATGGATCGGTTTTTAGTCTATTGTTCGAGAAACCCTATGCAATAGAATTACTTGCGGCAGACGGTTGCTTGAACTCACGGTGCCAGTCTCTTTTTGCTGATTTAGGAATTTCTCTTGATTTTGATAGGGATGTTTTAGAAATGGATAGAGACATTGATTGGCGGGAGATCCATGAAGAAATCTTAAAAGGAAGAATGAGAGGACTAGCCTATTTGTCAAGAATCACAGCCAAATGAGAGTGAATTAAGGAAGAAAGTAGTGGAAGAGGAATTTGAACAAGAAAATCAAGCAATTATTGCCTAAATCTATATTTAACCTTTTGAAAAATTGTCAAGATCAGTGGGAATTGAAGAAGATGTATCGTTATGACTTCAAACGGTTTTCTAAAAGCTTTACCACAAATATTCAATTGTCGGATAAGAATCAATTGGAGTCGCGATTAATATTTCATGCTCACGCCCTGGAAAAGGGATTTAGCCATGAGAAATTTAGAGAAGGTTTTGGCATTCGTGCACTTGAATCTTTATCTGAATGCCTGAATGTATATCGTGCAAAAGAATATCCTAAGGATAGTGAGAAGTATCAATTGACCTTATCTTCTATTCATAACTATATAGAAATTCATAAAAGAAAAGGGTATTCCGTTGATTTTTTAAAAGAAATTTTTTCACAAGAATTACATTCTGAAATTGAAAAATCTGCACTTCGTTTATCCGGGGTAAAGGAAATAGTTATTGATTCAAAAAGAAATAATGCCGAAAAGAATTTTGTTCAACTTGCAAATGGACGATCAAGCATTCGTGAATATGCGGCTACTTCCGTTGACTATAATAAAATTAAACGAGTTGTGGAAGTTGCTCTAAAAACCCCTTCAGTATGTAACCGTCAACCAGTAAGGATTTATAGCTTAGAAAATAGAGAAAAAATCCGTACAATTCTCGATTTACAAGCGGGTTATAAAGGATATGAGCTACCGCCTATACTTTTAACTATTACAGTATCAAATGCATCTTTTTTTAATCCTGCTGAAAGAAATGAAGGATTTATTGATGGTGGTCTATTTAGTATGTCGATTCTTTATGGTCTGGAATACGAAGGTCTAGGTGCCTGTGCTTTAAATGCCATGATGAGTGGTGAAAAAGAAGATCAGATAAAAGAAATATTAGAGATACCGGATAATGAAATGTTAATTATGTTTCTCACCGTAGGTAACTTAAAGGAAATCTCTTTAGCTCCGATATCCTATAGAGTCTCAGTGGAGAATATATTGAGGAGTAGATAATGGAAAAAAGCCGATATACCAGGTTGCTGAATAATTCATTTCTTTTTGCTATCGGTAATTTAGGAAGTAAATTGATTACTTTTTTTATGATTCCTATTTTAACAGCAAAACTCACAACGCAAGAATATGGTGCTGTTGATCTTGTAATGATTACAGTTTCTCTTTTGCTTCCGGTCATCTCACTTAGTATTTACGAAGCTGTTTTACGGTTTGGAATGGACAGCAACTATGATAAGAATAAGATATTAACAAACGCTTTAGTATTGGTATTTTATAGTAATTTATTCTTGCTTCTGATCCTACCTTTTTTGATATGGGCAAAAATAAATTTTGGCGTGTTAATAATACTAATTTTATTCTCTCAAAATTTCCAAACCTTGTTTTCACAGTATGCGAAAGCTGCAAATGAAATATCTATTTTTGCAAAAAATGGGATTTATCTTACTTTACTTACGGCGGCGTTTACATGCCTTTCGTTATTTATGCTGAATCAAACAACTGAGGGCTATCTATGGTCTGTATTCTTAGCCACGATGTTCTCCAATTTTTGGTTGGTGTGGAAACTCAAACTTCTTTCCCAGATAAAATTTGAACTATTTGACATAGCATTTTTAAGAAAAATGGCACACTATAGTATTCCTTTGATCCCAAATTCCATAGCATTATGGATCAACAACGTCGCAAATCGGTACTTTATTTTATTTTTTATTGGAAGTGCTGCAAATGGGATTTATGCAATTGCTAATAAGATTCCAACCCTGATTGGCATAATCAATACAATTTTCTTTCAGGCATGGCAAATGAGTGTAATTGAAGAATATCAGAAGAAAGATAGAGATGCTTTTTATTCTAAAACATTTGCTTACTATTCGAGATTTCTATCTGTTGGAGTAAGTATCCTCCTAATTCTATTAAGGCCAATGATGAACATGATTGTTTCCCCAGCATTTGCATCTTCCTGGCAATATGTCCCATTATTATTGTTAAGCGTGATGTACGCTAGTTTTTCAGGATTTTTTGGTCAGTATTATATTGCAAGCAAAGAAACTGAAAAAGTCTTCGGTACGACTGTTATTGGTGCAGTATTGAACGTCATATTGAATATTATATTCATTCCTACTTTTTCATTAAATGGCACTGGAATTAGCTCTGTAATTAGTTTTTTTGTTTTGTGGATTCTTCGCGTAAAAGATACTCAACGACTCATCAAAACAAAGTTGGATTTGAGATATTTTGTTATGTCCCATTGCCTGCTTTTTCTGCAAATATTTTTTCTATACTATTTTATGGACGAACAAAAACTAGCTATTGCTTTCCAACTTCCTCTAGTAGGAGGGATGCTATTGTCAAACACTCGGGTTATTGTGGACATGGTAAAAACACGACAACATTCATAGAAAGTTTTGATTTATTTCAATAAAAGGAGCAGACAATTATGTATAAAGTTGGTTTATTAACTGATCAGAAGGAAGTATATGAGAACTTCCAAGATATTTTTTGTTCACATTCATTAGAGCTCACCGACTTATCAATTCAAGAGTACTTTGCTGGGGATCAGGAACATGATTTTTACATAATAAAGGAAAGCGCAACGATCACTATTTCAGATATATGCAAATGGATTGTTGAAATACGCAAATATTCGCAGGCCTTCATCTGGATTTTGAGTGAAGAAGAAAACTCTCAATACGGAACAGTGTACCTTAGAGTAGGTGCTGATGGTATCTATAGAAATACGATTGATTGCGAAGAGCTTTGTATTTTTATTTCTAATCTACTAATGAAAATGGAATCTTCTTGTTGGGCAGGAGCAACTATAAAGGGAGCCTACAAAACAATTTTGAAAAACGGAAATTATTCTTTGAACAGAGACACGCGGAGTTTTTCAGTGGATAAGAATCGTTCCATAAAATTAACGAGACTCCAGCTGCTCTTGATGGAAAAACTCATTGAAAACCATGGAGAAACAGTTTCCTATGGGGATTTGTGCGTGCATATATGGGGGGAGAGAATTAGTAATCTCTCGTATGATAGAAAATTGAAAGCTTTGGTAGCCTGCGTTCGTTTAAGCTTGAAAAGTATTTCACATGATGGAATTATTGTTAATAACCGTACGATTGGGTACTATCTGAAAGATAATTACTAAGAGGTGAAAAACCGTAATTTGGGATGTCTTCTCTTCACAATACTTAAACTATTTTGAGTCTGGGAAAGTATGACTACGTAAACTTAAAGGTCGATAACATTCGAAAAGTCCCTTGTCATTTTTTTAATGACAAGGGACTTTTTTAACTAGTATGAAATAATCAAATTCTTTGTATGTTCAAAGATTCATAAATTTTTGGCAAAATATTTATCTGGCTAAGATCATTTTATTCCAGTAGTCATCTATACAGGTTTGAAGACTAATCGATTCACCTGGTTGATCTATAATAGAATCCCATTGAGTGACACCATTTCTATCCAAAGCATCATCATTCACTTCCATTACGGCGTATACAGTGTATTGTCTTTTCAAGCCGTCTCTATCAATTAGTGTAAGTGTATTTCCAACTTGTATATTCACAACAAATGAAAAGATTCCTGGATTGTGGCCAATAATGTGAGTGGGCAGATTGTCTGTCGTGGAACCATTCCCGGACCAGAAGCCTGCCATGTTGTTAAAGGGGGCTTCTGCAGCATCCTGGCAATCAATTAGAGGTACTTTATATTCGTTGTAAATAAGTGTATTTGGCGTATTAGCTGTTTGAATACTATCTGTTGTCTCTTGTTCGGGTTCTTCTTCAATCATAATGGGGGCTTCTGAAACAATTTGTTCATTTGTTGAGGTGCTAGAGATAGTTTCTTCGTTCCTATTTTCACTACTAACTGTAGCTACGGGTTCTTTTTCTGATAGCTGCATTTCAGAAGAGTCTTTTCTATTGGAGATTTCTTCCGAATCATTTGTAGAGGAAGAACTAGTATTTGTCTCACGGCTGCTTTCATATTC
>SKEP01001289.1_pt1 | contig 13535 bp, 8 predicted proteins | sample 4826901 | NCBI WGS metagenome assembly SKEP01 (sample SAMN11008806, study PRJNA524170) | human gut metagenome | biome: Human fecal sample; material: Feces; isolation source: fecal sample from pouch patient p4, p43, p49, p54, p55 | host: Homo sapiens | place: Israel: Tel-Aviv | collected 2014-03-20
CTGCCGGGCGAGGCGAAATGGGCGGGCGCTCGTCACACAGACGCGTTAATGTTAGGGACATGCCTACTTTCACCAAAGAAGAAATTGTGCATCTGGGCGATTTGGCCCGAATTGCACTTACTGACGAGGAGATCACCCGTCTGCAGGGCGATCTGAACGTCATCGCAGAATCCATCAACAAGGTCCAGGAAGTCGCTACCGACGATGTGGAACCAACCGCGAACCCGATTCCGCTGGAAGCCTACCTGCGCCCGGATGTGCCGGAAACCCCGCTGACTCAGGAAGAGGCGACCGCAGGAGCCCCGGTTTCCGAGGCCGGCATGTTTGTTGCACCGCGCATTCTGGGGGAGGAGTGACATGAGCGAACTCGTCAAGCTTTCCGCCGCCGAGATGGCGGCTAAGATCAAGGCCAAGGAAGTTTCCAGCCGTGAACTGGTTGAAGCGCATCTCGAAGTCATCGAGGCCGCCGAGCCGAGCATCAAGGCTTTCCTGAAGGTGTCCGGCGATCAGGCCCTCGAACAGGCCGACGCCTTCGATGCCAAGTCCGATGAGGAAAAGGCACAGCTGCCGGAACTTGCCGGCGTGCCGATCGCCATCAAAGACATGATCGTCACCAAGGGCATCGAAACCACCGCAGCCTCCAAGATCCTCGAAGGCTGGGTGCCTCCGTACGACGCTACCGTCATCGAGAAGCTCAAGGCTGCAGGCATGCCGCTGCTGGGCAAGACCAACCTCGATGAGTTCGCTCAGGGTTCGTCCACCGAGCATTCCGCCTACCAGACCACACACAATCCGTGGGATACCGAACGTGTTCCGGGCGGTTCCGGCGGTGGTTCCGCAGCTGCAGTGGCAGCGTTCGAAGCCCCGCTCGCCCTGGGTACCGACACCGGTGGCTCCATCCGTCAGCCGGGCTCGCTGACCGGTACCGTCGGTGTCAAGCCGACCTACGGCGGTGTCTCTCGTTTCGGCGCAATCGCCATGGCTTCCTCGCTCGACCAGATCGGCCCATGCTCCCGTACTGTGCTCGACGCGGCCCTGCTGCAGGAAGTGATCGGAGGCCACGACAAGCGCGATTCCACGTCCATTCCGGAAGGTCCTCGCCCGATGGTGGCGGCCGCCCGCGAAGGCATGAAGCGTGATCTGAAGGGCCTCAAGGTCGGTCTGATCAAGGAGCTCGGCGGCGAAGGCTTCCAGCCGGGCGTTATGGCACGCTTCAACGAAGGTGTCAAGAAGCTTGAGGAGATGGGCGCTGAAGTCACTGAAGTGTCTCTGCCGCACCTGCCGTACTCCCTTGGCGCGTACTACATCATCATGCCGTCCGAGGTCAGCTCCAACCTGGCTCGTTACGATGGCATGCGTTACGGTCTGCGCGTCATGCCGCCGGCAGGCGTTCCGCAGACCGCCGCCAACATGATGGCCTACACTCGTGAAGCCGGTTTCGGCGACGAGGTCAAGCGTCGTATCATCCTTGGCACGTATGCCCTGTCCGCCGGTTATTACGATGCATGGTACGGTTCCGCACAGAAGGTGCGCACCCTGATCATCGACGATTTCAAGAAGGCTTTCGAGAAGGTCGACGTGCTTGTTGGCCCGACCAGCCCGGTCACCGCATTCAAGTTCGGTGAGAAGACCGAGGATCCGATGGCCATGTACGCCATCGATATCACCACCATTCCGGCCAACCTTGCAGGCGTTCCGGCCATGAGCATTCCTGCTGGTCTGAGCGACGACGGCTTGCCGGTTGGCTTCCAGTTCCTCGCTCCGCAGCAGCGTGACGAGGCCATGTACAAGCCTGCCGCGGCACTTGAGGCGGCTCTCGAGGAAGACTGGAACGGTCCGATCTGGCAGTCCCTGAAGACCCCGTGGCTCGACGGCTTGAACAAGTAGGAAGCATCGGAGGAAAGAAAACAAAATGGCTGAAAAGTTGATGAAGTACGCCGATGCCGTCAAGAAGTTCGATCCGGTCATCGGTCTGGAAACCCATGTTGAGCTGAGCACCACCACGAAGCTGTTCTGCCCGGCCGAAGTCTCGTTCGGTGGCGATCCGAACAGCCAGCTCACCCCGGTGAGCCTTGGTCTGCCGGGTTCTCTGCCGGTGGTCAACAAGACCGCCGTCGATTACGCCATCAAGCTGGGTCTTGCCCTGCATTGCGAAATTGCCGAGTGGAGCCAGTTCGCGCGTAAGAACTACTTCTACCCGGACATGCCGCGCGATTACCAGATCTCGCAGTATGACAAGCCGACCAACGGCAACGGCTATCTTGATGTGGAACTTGAAGACGGCACCGTGTTCCGTGTGCCGATCGAACGCGCCCACATCGAAGACGACGCAGGCAAGAACACCCACGTCGGTGGCGCTGACGGCCGTATCGAAGGCGCTGACCACTCCCTGGTCGACTACAACCGTGCAGGCGTTCCTCTGATCGAAATCGTGACCAAGCCGATCGTTGGCGCAGGCGATCGTGCTCCGGAAATCGCCGGTGCCTACATGCGCGCCATCCGCGACATCGTGCGTGCGCTTAATATTTCCCACGCTCGTATGGAGCAGGGCAACATGCGTGCCGACGTGAACGTGTCGCTGCGCAACAGCCCGTCCGATCCGTTCGGCACCCGTTCCGAAACCAAGAACGTGAACTCGTTCCGCGGTATTGAAAAGACCATTCAGTATGAGATTCGCCGTCAGGCGGCCATTCTGAGCGAAGGCGGCGAGATTCTGCAGGAAACCCGCCACTGGGATGAGGCTTCGCAGACCACCGCAGGCGGCCGCGTGAAGTCCGATGCCGACGATTACCGCTACTTCCCGGATCCGGATCTGGTGATGCTGCACATCACCAAGGAGCACATCGAAGAGATGAAGGCTCAGATGCCGGAAATGCCGCGCGAGCGCCGCAACCGCCTGAAGGGCGAGTGGGGCTTCAACGATTTGGAGATGCGTGACGTGCTCAACGCCGACGCTCTGGATCTGCTTGAGGAGACCGTTAAGGCTGGTGCCACCGCCGCAGGTGCCAAGAAGTGGTGGCTGGGCGAGCTGAGCCGTGAAGCCAACAACAAGGGCGTGAGCCTCGAAGAGCTACCGATCGCTCCGGCCGATGTTGCTGAGGTTGAGAAGCTGATCGCCGATGGCAAGCTCAACGACAAGCTGGCCAAGCAGACCGTCGCCGGTGTGCTTGCTGGCGAAGGCACTCCGGATGAGGTCGTCAAGAAGCATGGCTTCCAGGTCGTGTCTGATGACGGCGCTCTCGAAAAGGCCGTGGATGAGGCTCTCGCAGCCAATCCTGACATCGTTGAAAAGCTCAAGAGCGGCAATATGAAGCCGATGGGCGCCATCATTGGTGCCGTCATGCGTGCCACTCGCGGTCAGGCTGACGCAAAGGCCGTCACCAAGATCGTGATGAGCAAGATCAAGTAACGTTTACAACGATTGCTGACGATTACAGCCGATTGTTGAATCGCAGGAAAACGCACGTTCCAAAAAGCTTGGGACGTGCGTTTTCTTTTCGTTATTCCGGAAAAGGGATTTCAAAGAAAGAGAATGCATAATCGCGAAGCGCATTTTCTTACGATTGCCGACATGTCCTTCAACATCAGGTTATGCTGGTAGAGGAATATGTACAGCGATTGCCGCCGCGCGGATTCACAGCTGACATACAGTCGGGTACAATACCCTCGGTATGGGTGCGGCGACGGTCGTGCCTGCAATGATGTAGGGGACAGGAATAATGCCAGAACAAGTTGAGGCTGCGACACAGGAGCAGTTGGACCAGCAGTCGCGTGAATTGCCGGATCTCATCGTCATTCCGTCTATCAAGGGCGAGATGGTGCATCTGCGTCCGTCCGTGATCGAAGATCTTGAACGTATGGACGCCATTGGGGCGTACATCGGCGCTTCCGGAATCACCGGCAAGGATCGGGTTGCCGAGCGTGGCGCGGTGCATGCGTGGGTGCGTCGTTCCGTGGCATGGTCCCAAGGCGAAACGCCGACCGAATCCGGTGTGGGGGATCCGGAGTCGCGTCGCACGATCGCATGGTCCATCATCACCGAAGCCGACCATGATGGCGATGGCGAGATCGATGCCGCGAATTCCGACAATGTGATTGGCATGATTTTCCTGATCGATATTGACGGTTGGGCTCGTTCCGCGCGCATTCAGGTGGTGCTTGGCAAGGATTACCGCGGCCGTGGCTATTCGCGTGACATCATGCCGCGCGTGATGACGTACGGACTTGCGCCGGAACCGGCAGGCCTTGGCATGCATCGCATTTGGGTTGCCGTGCCCGAGCAGAACACGCGTTCCGTGTCCGTGTACCAGTCGTTGGGATTCGTGCCGTCCGGTCGTTCGCGCGACGCCTTGTGGAACGCTTCGCAGAACCGTTACCAGGATCTGATCGTTATGGACACGCTGGTTGACGAGTTCGACCCGATCCGTTCGCTTGACGCGTTCGGCATGCATGTGATCGAAGATAATCCGGGCGTCAAGGAAGCGTTGAGCGCGCGCGAGCATTCCATTGCCATCCGACTGAATGAGAAGAATGCTTCGAAGCATGATGCGGAAGGTACGGATGTCAACGATGCCGCGGCAGCTGCGCAATCCGTGCAGAAAGCTTCTTCCGATGGTGCTGGTGACGTGGCCGAGGCTGTGCGGAAGGACGCGGAAGGCGTGGAACCTGCGCGACAAAGCGAGCATGATGATCGCAAGTCCGTTACTGGCGATGCCGATGCCGAAAACAGCTGGCCGTACACGGCGGGCGAGCGTAAGACGTCGAAGGAAGCTTGGTGGCGCACGCTTGGTCGTGGTCGCAAGCGCGATACGGAAGGTAAGTGATGAGCGCCGAGGATCTCGATAATTACGAAACCGACGCGGAACTGGCTCTGTATAAGGAGTATCGCGACGTAATCAAGCTGTTTACGTATGTTGTTGAAACGGAACGCCGCTTTTATTTGGCGAATAAAGTCGATTTCAATGTGCGTTCCGCAGGCCAGGACGTGTATTTCGACGTGCGCCTGACTGATGCTTGGGTGTGGGACGTCTATCGTTCCAGTCGTTTCGTCAAGAACGTGCGTATCGTCACGTTCAAGGATGTCAATGTTGAGGAAGTGCAGAAAACCGATATTGACATTCCTGATTCCATCTAGTTGCGCAGTTGCCGGTCACGCGGTTGCCAGTTGTGCGGTTGCTGGTCGCGTAGTTGGATTGCGTAATGTGGTTGCGCGCTTTGGCCGCGCAGTCGGGTCGTGCATCGGCCGGTTTGATGATTGCGTTTTGCATGATGCGATAGTCGTATATCCGGCTGACTTGGCTTGATTTTGTAAGCATTCGCACAAGTTGCGGTGTTCGTTTCCCTACCCTCGGGTAGACTATCAGGGATTTTTGTTTTCATAAGGAGACCTCAAAGTGACGCAAAAGCAATCCGTGGTGATTATCGGCGGTGGCCCTGCAGGCCTGACTGCCGCTTGGGAGCTCGTCAAGGACGGTGGCTCCGAGAACTACGACGTGACTGTGTTGGAAGCGACCCGCGAATTCGGCGGCATCTCCCGCACCGTCAAGCATGATGGCAACCGTATGGATATTGGCGGCCATCGTTTCTTCTCGAAGGACGAACGCATCATGGATTGGTGGAAGGGGGTCCTGCCGCTGCAGGGCGCGCCAAGCTATGATGACAAGAAGCTCGGTCGCGAGCACGATATGGAACCGGGCGGACCGGATCCGGAAGTCGAAGACAAGGTGATGCTTAAGCGTCATCGCGTGTCTCGTATTTACTGGAACCGCCACTTCTTTGACTACCCGATTTCCCTGAGCGCCAACACGTTGAAGGCCATGGGTCCGAAGCTTACGCTTGTTGCCGGCTTCAGCTATCTGAAGTCCATGGTGCACAAGCTGCCGGAAGACAATCTGGAGAACTTCTACATCAATCGTTTCGGCCGCAAGCTGTATTCCATGTTCTTCGAGGGGTACACCGAGAAGCTGTGGGGTCGCCATCCGTCCCAGATTTCCGCCGATTGGGGTGCGCAGCGCGTCAAGGGCCTGAGCATTATGGGCGTGCTGAAGAACGCGTTCCAGAAGCTCCTGCCGAAGAAGCGCAGCAATGCTGAGGTTGAAACCTCGCTGATTGAGGAATTCTGGTATCCGAAGTATGGTCCGGGCCAGCTGTGGGAAACCGTCGAGGCCAACTGCGAGGCCGCGGGCGTGAAGGTCATCACCGACGCGAACGTGGTGGAGATTCGCCAGGCCGACGGCAAGATCGCATCCGTGGTATATGAGGATTCCGAAGGCAACCGCACCGAAATGGCCGCGGACGACTTCATCTCCTCCATGCCCGTCAAGGATCTCATCAACGCCGTGGACGCTTCCAGCCAGCCCGCGCCGAAGGACATGACCGAAATCGCCAACGGCCTGCCGTACCGCGACTTCGTGACCGTTGGTCTGCTCGTCAAGCACCTGCGCCTGTCGAACACCACCGACATTCCCACCCTCGGCAACCCGCCGATCGTGCCTGATTGCTGGATTTACGTGCAGGATCCGGGCTACAAGGTCGGCCGTTTGCAGATCTTCAACAACTGGAGCCCGTACCTGGTCAAGGACGTTGACAACACCGTGTGGATCGGTCTTGAATACTTCTGCGAAGAAGGCGATTCCTTCTGGAACATGTCTGACGAGGAAGCGAAGAAGTTCGCCATCCAGGAGCTTACGCGCATGCAGATCATCAACGGTCCGCAAGACGTGATCGACTCCCATCGTGAGCGCGTGAAGAAGGCGTATCCGGCATATTTCGACACCTACGATCGCATGCCTGAGCTCGTGGAATACCTCGATTCCTTCGGCAATCTGTATTGCGTCGGCCGCAACGGCCAGCATCGTTACAACAACATGGATCATTCCATGGCCACCGCAATCGAGGCCGTCGGCAATATCAAGAACGGCAAGACGTCCAAGAAGAACGTATGGTCCGTCAATACCGACAAGAGCTATCACGAGGAAAAGTAGGTTCCGGCAAGACCTGCACCTGTTGCTGTAAAGCATGTGGTAAAGCGAAAGACCCGTCATGTGATCGCATGGCGGGTCTTTCGCATTGTGATTTGCGATTTGTCATTGACTTGAATGCTTGATTGGCATGAATACGTTGGCACGCCTACGTTGCGTTGGTCTGGATGACGTTGTATGGTTAGGGAAGTTCGAAAACCGTGATATTTCGCGGCGGACTTTCAGTGGCGGAAATTTCCGTATCTCTTTTTACAGCTGTTGCAGGCGTGTGCTTGCGAAAGCTAGGGGAAAGGCAAAAACCAGTGGCAACCAGCCCGAATCTTGAAGACATGAAACTGCCTGAGCTCAAGGAGCTCGCCAAGCAGATGGGCCTTCGTGGCACCTCCACCATGCGTAAGCCGGAACTTATCGCGACGCTTCAGGCCGCTCGTTCCGGCGGTGAAGCGCCTGCCGGTGTGACCGTGCGAGCTCCGAAGTCCGCTGCACCGGCCGCTCCGGTGGCTCCTGCTGAAGCCCAAACCGCAGACGCTGAGGTCGCGGCGAACACGGCTGAGGAATCCGGCAAGTCCAACGAGGCTGCCGAAAGCAAAGCCAACGAGGCTGAGCAGTCCGAAAAGCAGACGGCCAAAACCGTTAGGAAGACCCTTGCCGGACGTGCTGATAGCGCTGAGCGTGCGGAGCGCTCCGAACAGACGGAACGTGCCGAGCGCACCGAGCGTGCTGACCGTCGCAAGCAGGCTGAGGCTCCGACGAGCGAGGAGGCGGCCGATGTCATGGCCGCGGTGAACGCCCTGGACAGCATCGATGAGGCTCCGAAGCGCCGTCGCCGCCGTGATGCGGACGCTGCCACCGATCTGCTGGCCGAACTGGGATTGGACGATGCTTCGCCGAAGCAGGATGATCGTCGTCGCCATCGTAAGGATGATGCGTCCGACGTTGAGCCGCGCCGTCGCCGTCGTGCGGTGGAAGGGCCGAAGGATGAGGACGTTGTGCGCGATCTTGATGACATTCTCGCCACGTTGCCTTCGCAGGGCAGTGATGATGACGAACGTCGTGACGAGGCTGAAGACGGTGATTTCGCGCGTCGTGGTCGCGGTCGCGTCAGCGATAGGGGTGACCGCGTGGATCGTCGTGGCCGTCGCCTGCGTGGCCGTGACCGCGATTATGACGAGCGTGACGAGCGTCGTGGCCGTACCGGCGACCGTAACAATGATCGCAACGAGCGTAACGATCGCGTCGAGCGCAACGAGCGCACGGATCGCAATGTTGAACGCGAACAGCGTCACGAGGAGCCGAAAGAGGATCTCGTGCCTGTCGCGGGCATCGTCGACGTGCTCGATTCCTACGCTTTCGTGCGTACCTCCGGCTATTTGCCGGGTCCGAACGACGTGTACGTTTCCATGGGCCAGGTCAAGAAGTATGGGCTGCGCAAGGGTGATGCCGTGCACGGTTCCATCCGTACCCCGCGTGAGGGCGACCGCCGCAACCAGCGTCAGAAGTTCGTGCCGCTGCAGTCCATCGACTCCATCAACGGCATGACCGTGGAGGCCGCACAGAACCGTCCGCAGTTCAACAAGCTCACTCCGCTGTATCCGCAGGAGCGTCTGAAGCAGGAAACCGCGCCGAACAAGCTCACCGGCCGCCTCATCGACATCGTGGCGCCGATCGGCAAGGGCCAGCGTGGCCTGATCGTGTCTCCGCCGAAGGCCGGCAAGACCATCACCCTGCAGAACATCGCCAACGCGATCGCCACCAACAATCCGGAAGTCCACCTGATGGTCGTGCTCGTGGACGAACGTCCGGAAGAGGTCACCGATATGGAACGTACGGTGCAGGGCGAGGTCATTTCCTCCACCTTCGACCGTCCGGCCTCCGACCACACCACCGTCGCCGAACTCGCCATCGAACGCGCGAAGCGTCTCGTGGAGCTTGGCCAGGACGTGGTGGTGCTGCTTGATTCCATGACCCGTCTGGCCCGTGCCTACAACATCGCCGCTCCGGCTTCCGGCCGTATTCTTTCCGGTGGTGTGGATGCCCAGGCGCTGTACCCACCGAAGAAGTTCTTCGGTGCCGCTCGTAACATCGAAAACGGCGGCTCTCTGACCATCATCTCCTCCGCACTGGTGGAAACCGGCTCCAAGATGGACGAGGTGATTTTCGAGGAGTTCAAGGGCACCGGCAACATGGAGCTGCGCCTGAGCCGCGAACTGGCCGACAAGCGCCTGTTCCCGGCCATCGACGTGAACGCTTCCGGCACCCGTCGCGAGGAACTCATCACCGATCCGCAGGAGCTGCCGATCATCTACCGTCTGCGTCGTCTGCTTGGCGGTCTGGAGCCTGAGCAGGCTTACCAGACGCTTGTGCCGCGCCTGAAGAAGACCGCGACCAACCGTGATTTCATGGCGTCGCTGATCCAGCAGAGCGGCAATACCGCGAATAACGGCAACAACTAATCGCTAGTAATCGCAATCTGCGGTATATGCATCCAAGGGTCGTATGACAATCGCCATGCGGCCCTTTTTCTTCGTTCGGCTGTCTTTCTGTTTGGCTGTTTTTCCGTTTTGCAGTTTTCAACTACTTTCGAATGCGTTTCGATTGTTTTTCGAAAGTTCCGCACGATTCGGCAATGTGGATGATCACGTTGTGGACATACGGTATGTAAAAACCGACGCACGAAAAAATACGAAATCGAAAGTAAAAAGACGAAAATAGTATTGCTATACAGGGGGTGTGTGAAAAAAATAGGAGGAAAAAAGATTGAAAATCGAAATTCGTTGGAAATGTTACGAAAATGCGGTTGACGGATTGTGTGTTGGGGTGGGTATGGTAATGGACGGAAACGTGAACTGCATAGGGGAGTCGGTCCTACCGGACTGATGCAGAATGCTTGTTGGAAAGGGGTATCTATGACAGGCAATGGCAACGAACCCGACACCACGCATGCGAGCGTGGGCCAATTCGACGATATCGACGAGACCATTCTCAGCATGCTGGAGGAAGACGGCCGCGCTACGCTGTCTCAGCTTTCGGACGCTACGGGACTGTCGATTTCCGCGGTGCAATCGCGCGTGCAGAAACTGGAACGTCGTAATGTGATTCTCGGCTACAAGGCCGTTATCGACGATGAAAAGCGTGGCCTCGCCGTACGTGCCTACATTGCGGTCACGCCGATCGATTATTCCAAGGAAGCCGAGATTCCCTCCAAATTGCAGGATATCGAAGGCATCATGTCGTGCGATTCCGTGGCTGGGTCACCCAGCTACATGCTGACCGTGCGCGCAGCCTCGCCAAGCAAGCTTGAGGATCTGCTGAACGTCATCCACCAAACGGTGCCGGTGAGCACGGAAACCACGATTGTGCTGCAACGGTACTTCTCCAAGTGACATGCGCGCGGTAGTCTTGTACGCATGAGCGATAGCGAACATGACTGGCTTCGGCCAGAAGAAGAGCATGAAACCGAAACCGTCATCGATGCGGGCACCGCGCAAAGCAATCCCGAGGTCGCCGATGCCGTGGCGAAAATCGCTGCATTGCGCCAGTCGATCGACAATGTCGACACGGCCATCGTTTCCCTACTGGCGGAACGCTTCAAATACACGTCCCAAGTGGGTGTGCTGAAAGCCCGCGCGGGTTTCGCGCCGGCCGATTACAAGCGTGAGGATTACCAGATCGAACGGTTGCACCGCATTGCTGTCGATGCCGGGTTGGATCCCGACATCGCCGAAATGTATCGCGAATTCGTGGTGACCGAAGCCAAGCGCAGGCATAAGCGCATCGCCGAGAACGGCGGCGATACGGGTGTGCTCGACGTATTCGCCTGACCTGTCTGTTTTCCGCGAAATCGTTTCTTGCCGGGGCATGCCGCGCGCTACATTGATTGCTTTGGAACGTTGTTTTGATTGCGATTGAGAGGCTCGGCATGCGTCGTTCTGTTGCGTTTCGTGCATCTTGTGCCCATCATGCCGATAGCACGCGTGATGAGCGTGATATGCGTGTGGCGAGTGTCCATCTGCGGCACATGCTGGCTGCGTCCATTGCGGTAACGCTGGTTTCGGCGGCTCCCGTATGCGCGGTCGGGGTTTCGAATGTGGTTGATGCGGTGCGTCGGAACGGCGAGTACGTCTCGGCGGTGGCCTCGCACGATGTGATGAGCGCATATGAGTCCGTTGATGAGCCGGGCCGCTTGTATTTGACGAGTGACGCCGCTTCTGCAACTGATACGGACATGAATGCAGATGAGGGCGCGACGTCTTCGCAGCGCGTGCCGCAAGAGCGTGTGGAACTGCCGTGGAATATAACGGCGACCTTTACTTTGGACGGTCCGACCGTCAGCGCATCCAAGATTTCCGGTGCATCGGGCGTGGTCGGCATCCGCATCGATCTGAAATCGGAACGACCGGAGGAAACGGCTGATCTGACGCCGATCGTCGCGTTCACCATTCCCAACCGCGTCGGCAATGACGTGACCTCAGACGAAAGCGTGCTTGTGTCTGCCGGCAATTCGTCGACATTGGTCGCTGCGGTAGGCAAGCCGGACGAGGATCTTACGATTCATACGTATGTGACTGCGAAAAACTTCACCATGAGTTCGCTGTCTGTCGCCGCTGTTGCCTGCGATTCCGAAAAAACTGGCTGCTATGGCAATCTCACCAGTTTGACCGATCGCGCATCCACATTGGTGGATGGTTTGACGAATGTCGGATCGCAACGCAACCATGAGCTCATCGCGCAGCTCGAACAACTGCGCGATCATGAAAAGGAGCTTGCTGAAACGACCATCGCCCAGCGTGAGCTGGAACATGAGCAGGCGTTCAACGGGTATATCGACGCGTACGTCGGCTCGTATACGACGCATCTTTCCGGATCGATTGGCGATACCACGCAACTTACCGCCATTCTCGGCACCGCGGCCGAATTGAACGGCGATACTGCGGTGGCGCAGTCCGTGGTCGATCTGGCCAACGCGGTCAACGATGTGAGCGCCGCATACCGACATACGGGTGCCGCCGACGCGGTGAACGAGGTGATTCGCACCATCGAACAGCGTGGCACATCCGGTTTGGTGGCGGAACTCAACAAGCGTGCGGGCGAGGAGCAGCAGCGTGGCGCCAAGGATTACAGTGCCGGCCAGTCGCAGCTTTCTTCGGCGATGATTCCGTATTCCATGGATTTCACCGACGCGTACACCGCTCGGCTTAAGGAATTGGAGGCTTCCGCAGGTTCGGCGCAAAACTTGGAATCTCAGGCGATTGCGGATGTGCGCAACAGCATTGACGGCAATGAGAAGTTGAAGTCGGCTTCAAGCAAGGTTGACGATGCGATGCAGGCGTTGGCGGATGCGAGCGAGCACACGGGTCAGGCCAGTGCGTTCCACCAGATCGTGCTTCGTTTTGCGGATCAGCTTGATGCAGGTGATGATTCGACCAGTTCCGACGATACTGTCGATGGTTCGGAAGTTACGTTGAAGGGGTCTATGGGACTTGCCTCGGCTTCGGAGACGTCGCTTGCGGGCCGTGCCGAGCGGGCGCGTATCAAGGCCCAACGCAAAGAGGAACGCGCGCAGGCGGATGCGGCCAATCAGCAGAACGCTTCCGACGGTACTGCGGCCAGCTTGGTGGACGACAAGAACGCCATCAGCATGGATGATGTGATGAGCTACGCGGGCGGCCTGCGATCGTCATTTGGCGCGGCTGCCGATACCACGTCGAAGAACGTTGCGAAAGTCGGGGGAGTGGAATCAAAGAAATCCAGCGATGGCGATTCGGTAGATTCCGCATCTGAAAATACTGGAACAACAGGAAAAAACGCATCTTCCGAAATGTTGATGACAAGTGCGTTGCCGATTGCAGCATACGGCATTGCTGGTTCCGGAAATCGCACGTTGATTGTGCCTGATAATAGCGATTTGATTGACGAGACCGTTGAAATTGCGGCCGCTGCCGAAATATTGCAGCAGGCTTTGCAGAAGCTGTATCCGGATATGCCTGTGCAATCGCAGCCTGCTAAGGCCGCGCAATCTCAATATCTGCTTGCAGTTCCCGTTTTATAAAAAAGTATGAACATAGGATCCAGATACACAAAGAGGGGGCCTTCCAATCGCGGAAGATCCCCTCTTAGGCTTTTTAGCCGGCTGAGCCGTTAAGCAGACAGTCCTGTGGACTGTCTGTAGGTGAAGTGAACGGCTTTGCCACGAAGGCTGCCGGTTTCACCTACAGTTGCCATTAGTTCTTCGGCTTTTTAGCCGGCGGCTCTCCAAGTTCGCTGTCGGCCACAATCACGTCGATGGCGGCTTCGGCATCAGCCTTGGCCTCCTTGACGGCTTCCTTGGCTGCGTCGGCGGTTTCCTTGACGGCCTTCAGTGCGGCGGCCGCTCCCATGAAGGAGATGCGTCCGACCACGCGACCGGCCTCGGCGATATCGCCCAATGCGCTTTCGATGGATTCGCGCGCTTCATCGGAAACGCCCAGCTGCACGGAAAGGATCGGGGTCTTCATCGAAACCTTGGCCTTCGACTTGATGCCACGCAGCGCGGCCAGCGCATCCCCGGCATGGGTG
>SKEP01001294.1_pt1 | contig 13497 bp, 18 predicted proteins | sample 4826901 | NCBI WGS metagenome assembly SKEP01 (sample SAMN11008806, study PRJNA524170) | human gut metagenome | biome: Human fecal sample; material: Feces; isolation source: fecal sample from pouch patient p4, p43, p49, p54, p55 | host: Homo sapiens | place: Israel: Tel-Aviv | collected 2014-03-20
ATGATCCTGTTCCCCGATGCCCGTGTCATCATTGTTGCTAACAAGATAGGCCAGGTAAAAACAGGCGTATTCAAATACGTTAAACAGTATTGGGCGAATGCAGTTAAGCGTCATGGGTGGTTGCAGACCTATTTTGTCCTCTCTGACACCATGTTTTATGAGCGCTCCCGTAAGGGGATTTGGGAAGTTCTCTGCAAAGGTTATCGACTCGGCAACGAAGAAGCGCTGGCGGGGGAACACGCGGCACATTTGCTTCTAATTCTGGATGAAGCATCTGGTATATCTGATAAGGCGATCGGCGTAATGACCGGTGCTCTTACTGAAGAAGATAACCGGATGTTGATGCTATCCCAGCCAACAAGGCCAAGTGGTTATTTCTACGATTCGCACCATTCTCGAGCAAAAACCCCAGACAACCCGAAAGGGATCTGGACAGCAATTGTTCTTAACTCGGAAGAATCACCGTTCGTCACACCACAATTCATCAAGGAGAAGCTTCTGGAATATGGTGGGCGCGATTCTATTGAGTACATGGTCAAGGTGCTTGGTCAGTTCCCACGAGAAATTAACGGCTATTTGCTTGGTCGTGATGAATGCGATCGCTCTGCTCGCCGCAAGGTGTTGTTGGAGAAAAACTGGGGATGGGTGGCAACGGCTGACGTTGGTAATGGGCGAGATAAGTCGGTCCTCAACATCTGCAAGGTATCAGGTCACAGGGATAAGCGGCGCGTTGTTAACTTTAAGGTAATGGAGATGCCTGGCACTATGGACCCATTGGCCTTTGCTGACTTCATATATAACGAATGTACGCCGGAAAAATACCCGAATATAACAATCGCGGTTGATGCTGATGGTTTTGGTTCTGATACGTGTGCGCAGTTGGTGCGTCGTGGTGCGAACCCGGTACGTATTCGGTGGGGAAAACCCATGTTTGCGAACAAAGACAGGGAGCGATTTGTTAATCAGCGTGCCTACGCAAACATTATGGCGCGTGATGCCATAAAGTCAGGGCGTATGCGGATAGACAGTGACCCTAAAACGGCAGAGCAAGCGTCAAAAATCCCCTTTTTACTGAATGAAGAAGGGAAAATGGCGATGATGCGCAAAGAGCACATGCGGCAAAAGCTAAACATCAAATCGCCTGACCGATGGGATACCTACTGCTTCACTATGCTGGTGGACTATGTGCCTGCTAATGAAGATATTGGTGCCGAAATGGCAACTTTCCGAGATCAGGTTCTGGCGGATATCGAAATGCCGGATCTGGATATATAAAGCCCCGCGATGCGGGGCCGGTTGTGATTACCAGAGCTTCGCGGCGTACTGCGTTTGGGGGAATGTGTATCCGTAACGTTCTTCGATTGCTTTGCCGTATTTTTTACGAGCTTCATTCAGTTTAATGCCGGTCAGGTCGTCTCCAGAGGCCATCATTACGTCTAACAATTCCAGATCCATTTTATCCAGCCTTGCCATTGCTTCACGTGATGTACGTATCTTACGCTCAATGATATGGCGAATAGCCGGATCGGCATCCTCCAGCATCTTAGCGGATTTCTGCTTAAGGCTTTCATTGCGAATATCGATGTTCCTTAAGATGTACGACTTCGCAACATAGCTTGGCTGGTGTTTTTCCAGGTCACGAACACGATATAAGTTAAAATCGCCGAGAAGGCTGCAAGGTACCGATTCGACGCCAGAATAAATTGTAATGCTCCGGCGTTCACCAACATTATTGACAACGGGGATCGTTGTCTTCGGTAGTCTTGCGAAAACCAATGCACCATGTGCGCCAACTCTAAAGCGAGAAAGGGCATTGCTGCCTTCGATGTTTGTTGTCAGCACAACATCTGTATATGCCTCTTTACGCGCCCGGTAGATCTCGCCTTCAGGCTCAGCTTCAAAGAAGCGCTGTTCTTCTTCAAGATCACCTACGATTTGAGAAAAAACCCTATTTTTAAGGCTTTTCTTTATGATTTTGTCGTATTTTTTTAGCAATTGTTCACGTGTAAATGTACGTGTTGTTGTAGCGCTTTGCACAACGACATGCGTGCTTTGATTGGTGTCCTCAATGATGAATGGGATCGGAGAATATACAGACTCAACAATGTTCGACGCTTTGCCGTCGGCATCGCGGCACATGTCAACGAAGGCTTTCCATTCAGCAAGACATTTTTCAGCTTCTTCTAATATGTTTTGGTCATGCGTTAATGCAACATGGCGGAATTCCTCGCCAGCATAACTGGTATCATGGAAAACAGAGTTTGCGACCACCAGCTCTTTCCACCGTTCAGCGGTTTGCAGGAACCGTTTGTACTCTTTCTCGATCGACTTCTTACTCATTATTCCTACTCGATTTAGTTTTCTAACATAAAATTACTATGACAAATTTATGTCGAATAACAGAGTGAGTAAAGGATCGAACTGTGATTTTTTGTCATCAATTTTAGAAAACCAACCGTAGAAACCACACTTCGCAAATTAAAGACCATGAAGGCAACGTGTTACTGGTCATCATCAATCTATGATGGATTAAAAAAAATCGGCATTTTATAACTTTAAATAATTGGCATTATTTAAAGTTAGGCTATAATCATGTGTAGATGAACAGTGTTGACATCACTGAAAATACGTGCCTCGAATCAAAGGCTTGTATTTTGAAAATTAACTTATAGCTACCCTGTCATTTTTATATTTTTCGCGTAGCGTCATCTGTATATAGAGGTCAAATAGTTTCATGAGTGAATTAATTATCTCTGGCAGTTCCGGTGGTTTTCTGCGCAACATTGGCAAAGAGTACCAGGAAGCCGCAGAAAACTTTATGCGGTTCATGAATGACCAGGGGGCTTATGCGCCGAATACTCTGCGCGACCTCCGTTTGGTGTTTCATTCCTGGGCGCGCTGGTGTCACGCTCGCCAGCTTGCCTGGTTTCCGATCTCACCAGAAATGGCCCGCGAGTATTTTCTTCAGCTGCATGATGCCGATCTGGCTTCGACCACCATTGATAAGCACTACGCCATGCTGAACATGCTGCTTTCGCATTGTGGCCTTCCGCCACTTTCGGATGATAAAAGTGTTTCTCTGGCTATGCGGCGCATCCGGCGCGAAGCGGCAACTGAAAAAGGCGAACGAACAGGCCAGGCTATACCGCTGCGGTGGGACGATCTGAAACTGCTCGACGTCCTGTTGTCCAGGTCAGAACGGCTGGTGGACCTGCGCAACCGGGCTTTTCTCTTTGTTGCATACAATACGCTGATGCGTATGTCGGAAATATCGCGTATTCGTGTAGGTGATCTGGACCAAACAGGTGACACTGTCACGCTACATATTTCACACACGAAGACAATAACGACCGCCGCCGGGCTTGATAAGGTGCTTTCCCGTCGCACTACCGCTGTGCTGAATGACTGGCTGGATGTTTCCGGGCTTCGCGAACACCCTGACGCAGTGCTGTTCCCGCCGATACACCGTAGCAATAAGGCCAGGATCACGACAACGCCACTTACTGCACCTGCAATGGAGAAAATATTCAGCGACGCCTGGGTGTTGCTGAATAAAAGAGATGCTACGCCAAACAAAGGAAGATACCGGACGTGGACCGGGCATAGTGCACGCGTCGGGGCCGCTATTGATATGGCTGAAAAGCAGGTGTCTATGGTGGAGATCATGCAGGAAGGAACCTGGAAGAAACCGGAAACACTTATGCGGTATCTCCGCCGTGGCGGCGTGTCTGTGGGGGCTAATAGCCGCCTGATGGATTCGTAAATTAAATTTCTAACACATCTTTTTAGATTAACATCTTTGCTGTAAAGTACCCTCGCCTACTTAGGAGGGTGCTTTGCAGAGTCAAATCACGGAATCAAGACGCTTCAAGGTGGATGGTTACACCGTAACCTTCGCCGCTGGTGTTAAGAACAGTCATGCTGTCGTTGTGTTCGGCATCATGACCGGGCTTGAGGCCGTCCCTGTGTTTACCCTCGAAAAAAACTGGCGAAATCTGGCGGAAGCAGAAAGCTACGTCCGGAAAGTAACCATCATTGCCGCCGAAAAACTCCTGGCCCACTATCAGGAAAATTATCGCACTATGGTCGAGAAGATTAATCTCGCTTTCACTCGCCCCACTACCGGCTTTATTGCACCGGATACTAATGCAGGTCGATATCCTGCAAGGGGGCGTCGGTGAAAACTTATTACCCATCTCTGAATTGTTACCCATCTTCCTATCCAGAATTATCCGGGAAGCTGTTAGCTCTATTAGCTAAAGCACCTACGGAATGGTTTAAGCCAGTCGTTATCAATCCACACTTCCTGGATTACGGAACTGTTCGCACTCGTAACGAACTCAAAAACCTACTGGCGCATGGATTCATTCGACACCGTGCCGGGAAAGGCTATCAGTTAGCGATTGCGCCAGAAGAGGCCGTGCGGCTATTCGCATATCGTGACAGCCAGACAAAAGCTCGGGTAATAGCTCAAATACTTCATAACGGCAGCACCTATGCCCGCCAGTTTGGCGGCGACACGTCGCAGTTCTTGCGGGCGGTGCGATCGCTGGAGGAGCAAGGAGTTATTGAAAGTTCCTGTCTTCCTGTTCCTACCGTTCCACATATCAAACGTCGGGTTTACACCTTCACGCAGAGAGCTAAAAAACAATGATTTACGTAAAAGTGAAACGCCTACATCCGGCAGCAAAACTTCCAGCTTATGCCACCTCCGGATCGGCGGCGATGGATTTTGAGGCTGTTGAAATAAAACCATGCGTCGATAGCAATGGTGCAATTTCCTCAAGCTGGTGGGTGTACACCGGACTGGCTATGGAGATCCCGCCCGGCTGGTGTCTGAAACTCTATCCGCGCTCCGGATTGGGCTGCAAAAAACATACTCGCCTGGCTAACTGCGTAGGAATTATCGACTCCGATTATCGCGGTGAAATCATGGCAAAACTGATTACTGATCCAGGCGGGGAAGTCGTTCGTCTCAAGCCTGGAATGGCTGTCATGCAAGGCATTTTTGAGCGTGTTGAACAAGTCTCACTAGTCGAGGTTGAGGAACTCAACGAAACGGAACGTGGTGCTGGTGGCTTTGGTAGCACATCGGAAGACCACTTTGAAATCAAGCGCACACCGCTTCAGTACGCAAAGTTTTAAGCAGAGGAAAGGCTATGAATTACATGGCAACGAAAGAGCTTTTTAAGTTCCTTCCCAAATACAAAGCTCACAAAAACGTTAGTGCATCGAAAATCAAAAATGTTGTTATTTTCGGAGTAACTGATGCCCCACTTTGGGGCTGCATTGAACTCGTTGAACCAAAAGGGGCAACAGTTTGTGTTGACGCAATATTTTTACAAAAACACCGACCAAAAACTGGCGGGTATCTGATCGTTTATGAAAACGGTTATCTGTTCTATGCCCCGGAGAAACCATTTGAGGAATGCTATGGCCTGGTTAACGACGCCTCCGAAAATGGAACCACGGTCATCATTACGGATGACAACGGCGTGATGATTAATATTACCGGGAGCGTAACTATTTCTGCTGGTGGTACCACTACCCAGCAAGAGGAAATCGACCTTGAAGCAGCCGACTTTTCTGATGCGCTAATGTGGCTGAAAGAAGGAAAAAATGTAGCTCGACGCGAGTGGAAAGGCGAAAAGCAATTCTGCTGGTTAGTTCTCGCTGGGAGCGTCAATTTACACGACATTCAGGTTCCTTATGGTGACCATTTCGTATTGAAAGATGCACAAAATATGGACAGCGTTTGGTTGCCGTCTGTTGATGATTTACTGGCTTGTGACTGGTTTGTAGTGGAGTGATTTGACATGGAAAGCACCAAAACAATTCAATACCGCTTGCGTAATGGCCTGCTGGTGGCTGTTAACGCCGACATGTCACTGCCGTTTGACACGATTGAACGCACTATCATGACGTATCTCGGCTTTAATGAAGAGCTGAATGAAGAGCATGGCGTAGCTATATGGAGTGATGCAGACAGCGGCGTTCGTCGTTACATCACCGCCAGGGGCAAAGACTACTCTCTGGAAGAACTGTTTGCCCTTGCGCAGTCTTTCGAATGTGTAGCATTAGACCTGTTTAATGATCCTGCTATAGCGCAACGACTTATACGCGAGCTTGGGCTATCCGTTACACCAATTATCTTTAAAAATGGCAGCCTGACTGGCACATGGCGCGTAGAACGCATCTCAAACTACCTTCCATATAACCGACAGTTAAATGGAGTAATCTCCGGCGTTAATCAGCCCGTAGCGTGTGAAAATGTAAACCTGGTTGTCGCTGTTTTGGCAACCGCATGTCGTGTTATCGGTTTGGCTAAACAGGCATTTATTCATTTCCCAAATGGTGCAGAAGGTAGCGCAGAGATTATCGCGTGTGATTTCGAATTTACCTGGATGCTACGCGAATATCTGGACCAAACAGTGTTCCGCGCCGAAGAACTGGATATGTATATCACGTCAACGATTCCTGATGATGTGCGTGCTGAAGCAATCGCTACAGCAAGGGCCAAATGCCGTGCGGCGATTGCAGAGCAGGCCAAAGAAGAAGTTAAGGAAGTGGCAGATGGCGACTAAGAGCAATATTTATAAAGATCCGCGCTGGCTGTCGCTGGTGGAGAAATATAAAGACAATTGGGTTCTGGCAGCAAAAGAATTGTTTGATATTGATTTAAGCCACCAGCAACAACAAATTGTTGAAGCTATACAGCCCAATAATGCAAAAGCTACTGTCACCACTCCGCATGGGATCGGACGACCGCAAGTGCTTGCTGTTATTAGTACCCTTTATACGATTATGTATCCTGATTCCCGGACAGTAATTGTTTATCCAAAATCAAATGCTTGCAAAAAAGGAATTGTTGCATATGTGTGGCAATGTTGGGAGGCATTACTGAAAAAACAACCTTTTATCATTGAGTATTTTAAGGTCGGTGATAGCGGTCTGATGTTCAATGAATTTTGGGGAATGTGCTTTTGTAACTACCGCCTTAACTATGAAGATAGCATTGCAGGTCACTACGCCGACCATCTGTTATTCATTATTGTGGATTCCGCACATATCAGCGATCGGGCATACAGTATTGTGTGGGCAAGCATGACTAGTGGTGATTCACGCATATTGCTCACTTCAATTCCGTCACCAGAGGAAATAGGATTTTTTTATGATTCTCATCATGGGCGTGCTTTAGCTGAAGATAATCCGAGTGGTGCCTATAAAGCCATTAAGCTGAGTGCTGAGGATTCACCATTTATTACCCAAGAATATCTTGATCATTTTGCCGAAAGGTATGGCGGGCGAAATAGTGATGACTACCGTCGTATGATTCTTGGTGAGTTCCCTGGTATTAGGGAGGCTGTTCTTGAATCAGATATGCCGAAGACAATGCGCTTTTCGATGCCTGATGGTAGTGAATGGACAATACCATTACGAGTGATAGCCCGGCATCATGCGCAGCACCACGCCAAAAAACATGGCGTCACGACATTAGAATGGTTGAAATCGCACACCATTCCACTCTTCACTGCAGATCACAATGCTATCGTTGAGTGGGCAAAAACAATTCCGTGGGAGAATGTCGCTGAATACGCCCACATGCTAAAACCGCCGAAAGACAGGCAAGAAATTAGCTGGCTGACAGCAGAAAAAATCATTGAGTGATAGTAAGAAGCCCGCCTGGTTGAGCGGGCTTCTTTTCAAATATTGGAACCATATAGTTCACGTAGTTTTTTCGCTACTGAAGATACGGGGATTTCACCAGTTGCAGCCCCCACTGCAAGCTCCACCAGCACGGGATCATCATATACCTGTATACCGTTACGGCGTAGAAATAGCAGCGCACTGTTTAGCGCGGTACGCTTATTGGCATCATTGAATATATGCCCTCTCGCCGTAGCCACCAGGTAGGTGGCGGAGACTTCGAAAAGGTCGGTGATCTCTTCGTAGGCAACTCTGGCCTGAACTCTCCCGATAATGGCCTCTGCCCTACCCGGATCTGACATTCCCGGCAGGCCGCCGTAGCGGCTTATATTCGCATCATGAAGCGCAATAAGTTCTTCCGGTGATATATGCCTCATTATCGGTTAACCAGTTCCTTGTTGGTGGAGTCCAGGGTGTCAAACAGGGATGCAAATTCAGCATCCAGCGCCGCCTTTTTGTAGGCTTCGAAAGTAGCCTTGCTGACAATTACTGCTGGTTCACGGCCTCTGCGGGTGATTTCAACCTCTTCCCCGGCTTCAACATTGTTGAGCAATTCAGAAAGGTTGCCGCGCGCGGTACGGAAGTTAATAGATTGCATAAACACCTCGTGTACTCGTTATGTGTACACAATCATAAACCTCACAGGCATAAAGCACCAGCACTTTGCAGCTTAAATAACCGGACAATCATCAAACTCCCCACTTCGGGCATCATTGATGACATGAGTGATCACACCAAAAACAGCATTACTGCCCGTGCATCCATCGTCATCTACTGGTAACGCCTCTTTCTTCCCGGTGCTTAAATCCTCCAGGTGCTGGCGCGGATACTTTCGGTATCTCTTTATGCGATATTCTCCCTCCATAGCGCACACAAGCAGCGAACCATCAACCGGAGTAAGCGAGGAATCAACCACCAGCAAAGCACCCTGCAATATTCCCTCACGGTGATGGCTATCAGCTGCCCGCATGAAGTAGGTCGCTGAAGGATGTCTAATTATCTGCTGATCAAGAGAAATTCGGCTTTCAACATAATCCGCCGCAGGAGAAGGGAAGCCCATAGCGTTTTACCTCAATGATACTGTTTATTCATACAGTATACATTGAAAAGGCATAGTTTGTGAAAGCGGGGTTTGTAGGCGCGCCACGCTGGGGGCTAATCACATTTCTCCCCCATCTTGCCGTTATTTTTTTGGTGCATCCTCGTTCTGATACACCGGATCGCTCCCTTTTGGCAACTGGAGGTTTAACTGCCGGTAGTGCCGTAGCCGTTCCATGAAATAGGCGCGCAGGTTTTCCGGTTGCTCACGGGCCACCTGCTCTGCAATCACAGGTATATTCAGCCGTTCTTTGTAAGCAACGCCGCTGGCGGCAAGGTCTACGTTCACCTTGTCTCGCTCTTCCTGGCTTTTAGCTGCTATATTTCGATCTGACACAAGAAACCTCCAGGAGTTAGTGGATCAGGCACATGCACAACAACGTTCTCAATGTTAGCCGTTCAATTCAGACAATCAGAGACTGCACCAGTGTGGTGGCATCAATCCCATTGCGAAACAGCATAGACGAACTGCAAATTCGTGTATTGAATCTGAATCAGGCTAATAAGCAATTGCGCTTTATTTTGACGCTGAAAAGTGAAACAGAGGGGATAAAGCACAGCGTAAAAGTGTTTTCTGAGGCCATTCTGCTTCATGGGACGCTCCGGCATCTGGTAAGGCCAGAACGTCAATATCCTGACGTCCTGGCGCGTGAAAAAGACCTTCTTTCCGAAGTTCAGAATAGGGTGATCGATTTCGTTAAATGCCACCCACTACAATGATTTGTAGTAACCAGGGGTACTGCGGGTAGCCAGAACTACAAGCTCACCAGTCATCATTAATACCGGCATTCATAGCATGAGTATCTCCACTGTTCATGGTCAAAGCACCAGAATGCTTCCCTGGGCAGATTGTGTTTGTTCATTAGCGCCAGAACTTGCGTAGGCGTATTCGCGGGAATTTCTGGTAATAAAGCCTTCGCCATTTCATGAACCAACATGGCATCAATGACGCCTAGCGTATGGCCTGCCTTAATCTTTAATGCAGTTTCAAGATAGCTCCTTTCCAGAGTTGTGCTTACTCTTGGCTTCGGCACCTCTTGTGGATGAGTATCCAGACGGTTGCCAGATTCATAGGCTACCCGCAGCCAGTGCATGAATGTTTCAGTAGACACACAACCGCAGTCCAAGTCGATTTTTTCGCGTTGTTGCCCCAGCCATTGCTCAAAATTTAACTTATTGGATGCTTCAAGAGCCTCTTCGTATTGTTTGCGCGAAATTATTTCCGTGTATTCCTCGCGATCAAGGTTACTTATCGGAAGCCTGACCTCAAGGCAAAAATTGCGCCCACGCGGGCTTTTCGCTGGATCAGAGCCAAAAGCAAAGAAACCATATGATGGTTCACAGCAGTCCTCTCTAACCATGCGACAATCGAGCACATCATCAGGCCACCCTCCACGCTTTGGCAGCTCCTGCACCAACAAGTCAATCAGCTTTATACTCTCACCGTCTTTGCAGGTTGCTAACGCTATTTGGGCAAGCTCCAATACCTCATCTGCCGTGTATCCAGCGCCGTGTCCATACATTTCGATGCGTGCAATAATCTCTGATATGCGAAATTTAGTGATTTTAGTCATAGTTTTATTTCCTTGCATGGTTCGCCTTTACGGCATATAGCTGCACGGTCATTTCTTACATTAACCACGGTCACCGTTCCGTCATCGCATTGAATAACGATGAAAGGGTGTTCATTCTCTTTTGTGCAATGTTGCTGTTCCCCTGCTATAACAGTGAGGGGAATTAATAAAATAATAATTACTGCGAATTTACTAAATGTTGCCATAGCAATCTTTCTTTCTGTTTTTCATTATGGTTGAATCCAGTTATCTTCAATAGCAATGCTCAATCTTTGTAACCATTCTGCTAATTTCAGCATTGCTTCTCTTTCGCTTAAACCACGAGGAAAATCTTCAAGCGATATTGTTGGCTTGAAGTTTCCCAAATTATCCATTTCAACGGTCAGATTTTGCTCCAGCACGGTATTCCTTACGCGGCTATTGTGCCGAAGCAAATATACTGAACGTGATTTATTGGTTTTGTGGTCGAGCTGATATTCGGTAAGTATCATCTGGCTTCCGCCATGATTATTACCGCGCCACATAATTACTCCGTGTTAATTGAAATTTAGCTATTAATCTTCACTTTTATCGCGAACACCTTTACCGGTTTATCACCGAAGTGCGGATGTGTGATTGTCTTGATTTCATATCCACCATACGGAACATCAATTCTGCGACTGGAATCGTCGCGCTTCGGATATCCCTTTGTGATAATCAGGCGGTCATACTTACGGTTAACGAGGCGCTTATTCCAGTAGTCATTACACAGGCGATACTCTTCCGTTTTATCTCCGCGAATCATGGCATCGAAGTATTCACCTTTGACGGCAAGTTGCAGGTTAGCCATTACCTCACCTCCAGTCTCCATACCGCCTGACCAATCCGGCTGGCATGGGTATCTTTGGATACTGTTCCGTCTTTAGCCAGCTCCATAAGAATTTTGCGCAAATCTGCCGAGCGCCATTCTTCATCAGGAAATTCCTTCTCCATTGCCAACCGCAGATTCCAGGTTGCTATCGTGAATGGATATTCACCGCCGAGAGCTTTCTCTTGTAGGGCAGCACGGGAACGCATCACCTGCAAAACCTTCTCTTTTACATCCATCATTACGCCTCCTTCGGCGGTTCTGGTAGCGGCATCCAGTGAGTTGCTTGCTCAATACCATTACCCGACTTAATCGTTGCATCTCCGCGCCGAAAAGTGCTTCCGGTATAGCGTGCGGAGCATATTAGCGGTTCAACCAGAGAGCTATCGAAATTCACCGAAATAAGCACGTTCTGATTCTTTTCCGGCATTCGCTCACTACAGCTTATCCAACCATCCGGAGTTACCGGAGAGTTGACAGCCAGTCTGCGCAAAACAGCCTTAACAGCCTCAATACGGTCATCATCGCAATTTTCCAGCGTATCTATGCGGTCGAGCATGATGATGGCGTTATCAATATCAGGATTGCCGGTCCACTCATTACCGCGATTGGATTCGGCAGCCTGGTTGCCAGATGCTGGTTGATTGTCGGCTTGGCTATAGCTAACAGCACGGCAGGCATCCTCTACGCCTTTAACTGCATCTGCACAGTAGTTATAGCGATTGCATTCCACTAACTTCTGCTTGAGATTTTCAATTGCTTGCGCGACATCAGCCTGTATTTCTGGAACTGGCGGAACGGCTGTCTGCTGCTCTCGAACGTCATTAGCCGCTATCGGTTCTGCTGCCAACTGACTGGCATATTTGTTAATGGTAACGATAAGCTCTTGCTCAGCCTCATCCAGACAATCACCGATACCTCGCCTGTCACCGTCAAAATCATCAAAATCGGCACGAATCCTGGCAACCTTCAGGATTGCGGACAACACCTCACTAGGAATTGCCGGATAGCTGGTTGACGTTTCCGCGATTTCCCGAAAATTATTGGTTGACGAATTCTTGTTTTCCCGAAAGTTTCCGGACTGAAGCATGGCGGCGCGGCAGGCGTTCCACCCCTTCACATAACCGAACGCCATCAACTGATCACTCATGGCGGGCAGCATTGTGTGGGTCGTACTGATTTCTTCCGGCACTACCGGCGCTGGCGGGGCGATGCGTCCAAGCAACTTATTTACCTCTTTCGCCATCGCGTCATATTTATCTAAATGGCGATTAGCTTCTAAGCAGACTCGGCGCATCTGATCTGAGTTAACTCGTTTAACTGGATCTGCTTCCAGCGATGCCAGCGCAATTCGTGCCAGTTCTTCCGCTTCTTCTGCTGGCAGTACAACGTTGCTACCCGGTCCGTATGTTTCGCGCCACTGCTTGATTGTCAGCAGTCGCTCTTTGGTAATAGTGGTCATTTGTTAATCCTCAAAACTTTATGCCCTGGCGCAAAAGCACGCGTTTTGTCTTTGCTTATTCGCCAGCCATCCTTGCGCGCCTCTTTTGCACAGCCAGCCCATGACGTACCTATATACTCACCGAAGTCTGGCACTGGATATACACCTTCCGTGCACTGACGGCAGTCACAATAGAGATGCATGGTGTAACTTGCGGCAATAGCCATATCATTCTCCTTTGATGCCAGTGTTTACAACCTGGCAGGCCTCTTTGAGCACCCAGTCAATCGCGTCTTTCCATGCTCCGGTTTCGACTGGCGGATTTTCACGCTTAACTTGTTCATAGAAACGCACGGCTTTAACCAGTCCTTCTGATGTCACCGGGACTGGCGGGGCAGTGAATAAGGCCTGAATCTCATAGCTCGGCCTGTCGTTGCAATCCTCTGTTGTCGGTACATATTTCCAGTCACCAACCCACGGCTCCCCCTGAGAGTCCGTAACGCCTTTTTTCACGTAGCGATATCGCCACGCTACAGGCTCCGCCGCCAGCGCCGCGCGATTGCTCTCCAGCTCTGCAATGCGCTGTTTTGCGGTATCAAGTTCAATCGATAATTTTTCCAACTGCTCTTTATGCTTCTTGTATTCCTGATATGCGTGCCAGGACTGACCTTTGCGCACACTATCAGTAATATCAGTAATCTGTTCTGGTGTTAGCGTGGTCAGTGGCTGTGCTGGGAAAATCAGCACTTTCCCGGAATCCCAATCAAAACCAGCGTGAATTGACTGAACCTCAACTGAGGGTGTTGAACCAATGCTGCCAGGCGAATGAA
>SKEP01001300.1_pt1 | contig 13461 bp, 9 predicted proteins | sample 4826901 | NCBI WGS metagenome assembly SKEP01 (sample SAMN11008806, study PRJNA524170) | human gut metagenome | biome: Human fecal sample; material: Feces; isolation source: fecal sample from pouch patient p4, p43, p49, p54, p55 | host: Homo sapiens | place: Israel: Tel-Aviv | collected 2014-03-20
GTATTTGCTACTTTAGCGAATATTATTATTTATTTTCCTAAAAAAATAGATGCACACTTTATTATCTTTTTGGGACTTGCATTACTGGCAGCGATAGGATTAATCTATACGTTATTTTTTGCGTTAAAATTTGATGATGCATATAAAAATACTGAGAATAAACAGCCGTGTGTAAAAACCGGTGTCTATGCCTTATGTCGTCATCCGGGGGTGCACATGATGATTTTAATGTATTTATGTTTATATCTAGCTTTTCAAAATGAAACTATGTTATTTATGTTGATTGGATTTAATCTATTAAATATTGGGTATGTGATTTTACAAGACATAATTATTTTCCCCAAGCAATTTGTTGATTACGATAAATATAAAAAAATAGTACCATTTCTTGTTCCAACAATTAAAAGTATTAGAAGCTGTATTAGAACATTTGGGGAGGTGTCAAAATGAAATTTGAGGATAAATTAAAAGCACGGAGTCGAGAAGATGTTTGGAATGAATACTGTGGCTTTTTAGATTTATCGATGGATGAATTTGTTCAGATTCAAAATCGTCTGATGGAAGAACAAATTGCCTTATGGTCACGAAGCCCATTAGGGAAAAAAATATTAAAAGGAAGTACACCAAAAAATATTAAGGAGTTTCGTGGACTAGTTCCATTAACTTCTTATGATGATTATGCTAGCGACTTATTACAAAAGAAAAGCGAACTTTTACCAGATGAACCGGTTTTATGGATCCAGACAACTTGGGAGGGTGGTAAACATCCTATCAAGGTGGCTCCTTATACTGAAAGTATGCTGGATACATTTAAACGAAATGTCTGTGCCTGTTTGTTATTGGGAACTTCAACAAAGCGAGGGGATTTTAAAGCCCGTTCGACAGATACGATTTTATATGGTCTAGCACCATTACCTTATGCAACAGGCTTGTTACCATTAGCATTTGAAGAGGAAATCGGTATTGAATTTTTACCGCCTGTTAAGGATGCTGTGAAAATGAGTTTTTCAACTCGAAATAAAGTAGGATTTAAATTAGGATTGTCAAAGGGAATTGACTATTTTTTTGGTTTAGGAAGTGTAACTTATTATGTTAGTTTAAGTTTAGGAAAAATGAGTTCTGGTGGTGGCGGTGCTATTTCTTTATTAAAAAAATCTCCATTACGTTTTGCTAAGATTGTATTAGCAAAATGCAAATGCATAAAAGAAGGACGTGAGTTAAAACCTAAAGATATTTTTAAATTAAAGGGATTTATGGTAGCAGGAACAGATAATGCTTGTTATAAGGATGATTTAGAAGAATTGTGGGGTATTCGTCCAATGGAAATATTTGCTGGAACGGAACCAACTTGTATAGGCACTGAGACGTGGAGCCGAAATGGATTATACTTCTTCCCTGATGCTTGTTTTTATGAGTTTATCCCAAGTGACGAAATGGAGAAAAATCTAGCTGATTCTAGTTATCAGCCTCGAACAGTATTGATAAATGAGGTTGAAGAAGGAATGAGTTATGAATTAGTAATATCTGTTTTAAAAGGCGGAGCCTTTATGCGTTATCGAGTAGGTGATATGTATCAGTGTATTGATCTTAAAAATAAAGATGAGAATATTAAATTACCGCGATTTAAATATCTCGATCGGGTTCCAAATGTCATTGATATTGGCGGGTTTACAAGGATTACTGAAAATTCGATTGATCAAGTTGTCAAATTATCGGGACTTAAAATCACTAATTATATTGCTAAAAAAGAATTTAATCATAATAATCGTCCATATCTGCATCTATATGTTGAAATGGATCCACATGCTCAAATCACCCAAGCTATTTCAATTGAAATACTAAGGGAACAATTAAGCATTTATTTTAAATATGTAGATCAAGATTATCAGGATTTAAAGAAAATTCTAGGTATCGATCCGTTAAAAATAACAATTATAAAAGCTGGAACATTTGCCTATTATGAAAAAAATCATTCTCATAAAATTAAAAAAATTAATCCTCCAACTTTAGAAATTAATGAACTGTTAACGATTCAAGATCAGGATTATCGGGTTGAAATGGGAGGACGACTATATGAATAATTATACATATGTCTCGATTATTGCGCTGTACTGTTATATATTTTTATTTATTTCATTATCGGCTTCAAAGAAAACTAAGTTGATTAAAGCTTTTATGACATTGTTAATGGCGATGATGTTTTGGACTGGTGGTTCTTTCTTTATGCGTTCAATGTTTGGACCATCAGTCAAATTTTGGTATGATATTTCTTTATTGGGTTTATGTCTAGTACCATATGCGTTTATTAGTTTTGTCCATGAATTTTTATTTAATTCACCCCATAAAAAAGATACTATTTGGTTCTTTCTTTTTGTCGGACTTTTCATTATTAATGCTACAACAGAACTCTTGCTGCCAGCACCTGAATATACAATAAGGGCTAGCGGGATTCCAGCATTTTATTATACTTCTAATGTTTATACGTATATTTTTTATTGTTTCTTTCTAGCAAGTATTATTTATTGTGTTTCGTTGATCATAAAAGGCTTTAAAGAAAATCGTAATCAGGTGATCCGGCTAATGCCAATGTTTGCTGGGATTGCATGTTTAATATTTGGAAATACTTGTGTTATGTTGGGGTGGTTTGCTGGTTTTCCAATTGATATTGTTGCTGGGGTTATTAATGCAATATGTATGTTCTATACTTTGTATAAACGACGTTTATTTAGGCTTAATCTTTTAGTTTCACGACGTAGCAGTTATGTAATAGCTGGAATGTTGTCAATTATTTTATTTGCTAATTTAGTTGGTACATTTCAAAATATTTTATTTGAACATTTTGGTTTGATTACTAAAAATTATTATGTATTAGTAATTGCAGTAGCTTTTACGATTGTAACTGCGATAATTTATACAATGTTAAAAAAATTTATTGATGCAATTTTTATAAAAGAAGAAATTCAGCAATCAGATAGTTTAAAAGAGTTTTCTAACTATGTTTCAAAAACTTTGCAAGTAAATGAAATTGTCGGGGCAATGGGTGAAATAATTTTGAAATGTGTCGAAACCAAACAAGTGTATATTTGTCTTTTAGATGACAATGGTGATTATTCAATTGAGTACAGCAGTTCACCGTTAAGAAAAAATAACTATATTATTAATCATGAAAATCCTGTGGTGATTAAATTAATGAATAACGATGATATGATATTTTATAGTGAATTTAGACATTCAATAAATTATCGTTCAATGTGGGACAGTGAGAAACAATTATTTGAAAATCTAAATATTGAAGGAATTATCCCAGTTAAACAAGAGCAATTAATTGGGATGATCCTGCTGGCTCCCAAACCACGGCGCTCGGGGTATAGTTATGGAGAAATTAGTTTCTTGTCTTCAGTTGCTTCAATTAGTGCCATTGCTTTAATTAATTCAAAAATGTATGAGACAGTTTATAATGAAGCACGTAGTGATGAATTAACTGGACTGTTGAATCGTAAATATTTTTATGAGGCTTTGAATAATGAATATGAAAAATTGGGAGAACGCCAATTATCATTGATTTTAGTAAGTGTAGATGATGTTCGGCTTTATAATCAATTGTATGGTAATAAAGAAGGAGATATTGTCTTAATTAATGTAGCACGAATTATGGATGATTATGTAAATACACAAGGTTATACAGCACGTTTAGGGGGAAAGGAATTTGGGATTATTTTACCAAATTATGGACCTTTAGAAGCAAAAGATCTGGCCGAAAACATTCGCGAGCAAATAATGAATATGAATAAACGAGATAGTGACTATACTTTAAAAGTAGTTACTGCAAGCTTTGGTATTAGTTCTATTCCGGTATCTGCCAATACAATTAAGCAATTATTAGATTATGCAGATCAAGCGCTATATCAGTCAAAGCGACATGGTAAAAATCGTGTATCAGTTTATAATGCAGGAGTGGTTGAAAGTACAAGTGGTGTGACGATTGTTGATGCACATCGAGAAAAACAGAATATTTACTTAGAGTATGCGCCGACAATTTATGCATTGACAGCTGCAATTGATGCAAAAGACCATTATACTTTTACCCATTCTGAAAATGTTGCTTATTATGCTACAAAATTAGCAATCGGATGTGGATATGATAGTGAATTAGTCGAGATTATTAATGAAGCTGCACTTCTTCATGATATTGGTAAAATTGGGATTTCAGAAAATATTTTAAAGAAAACTTCTAAATTAAGTGATGAAGAATACCAAATTATGCAATCGCATGTGGAAGCTTCAGTTAATATTATTCGACATTTACCTTCATTGGACTACGTTATTCCAATTGTCTTAACACATCACGAACGTTATGATGGGCGTGGATATCCAAGAAGAATTTCTGGTGAAGATATCCCGGCCGGAGGAAGAATTATGGCAATAGCGGATTCTTTTGATGCAATGACTTCAAGAAGGAGTTATAAAGAACCATATTCATTAGAGTATGCTCTTAATGAATTAAAGCGTAATCGGGGATTGCAATTTGATCCCGATTTAGTTGATAAGTTTATTGAACTGATAAATTCTGGTATAATTGAAGTAAGAGGTAATCAAAATAATGAGTAAGGAGGAAAAATAATGTCATTAGACCAAATTATTAAGCAGCGCCGAAGTATTAGAAAATATAAAAAGAAGCCTGTTTCTAACGAGCAGATACAATTGCTTATTCAAGCAGCAGTCGAAGCACCATCTTGGAAAAATAGTCAAACAGCTCGATATCATGTTATTACATCACAACCTTTATTGAATGAGTTTAAAGAGAGATGTTTACCGGAGTTTAATCAAGAAAATTGTAAAGATGCACCGGTTTTAATAGTAACATCTTTCATTCCAAATCGCTCAGGATTTGAACGTGATGGAACGCCTAGTAACGAACTGGCAAATGGCTGGGGCTGTTATGATCTTGGACTTCACAATCAAAATATTCTTTTAAAAGCGACAGAATTAGGATTAGGATCATTGGTCATGGGGATTCGCGATATTGATAAAATCAAGGGATTGTTAGATATTTCTAAAGAAGAAATAATTGTTTCAGTTATTGCTATAGGTATTAGTGATATTGAGCCAGAACGGCCTAAACGTAAAACGGTTGAGGATATTACAAGATTTTATTAACTATTACTTTTGTAATAGTTTTTTTGTGCATTTCTTTTGCATAAAATTTTATTTTGGGCTATACTATATCCGTACCCCCTAGGAGGGGGGGAGGAGGTCTTATGAAACGTAAATATAGTGTAAAAGGGATGACTTGTTCAGCTTGTGAAAATCATGTTCATAATAGTGTTTGTAAATTACCGGGAGTTGAACATGTTGAGGTGAATTTATTAACAAATTCAATGAATGTTGAATTTGATGAAACAAAAGTTGATGATAGCATGATTATTAAAGCCGTAAAAGATGGTGGATATCAGGCGAGTAGTTATGATGATGCATTAGTTGATAATGACGACTTAAGTAATTTGAAAAGGAAATTAATTTATTGTTTCATCGCACTTGGATTACTGATGTATGTATCAATGTCATCAATGCTCAGTTATCCAATCCCTAATATTATTAGGGATAATGTTTATTTTAATATCATATTACAAATAATCTTTTTGATTCCAATTTTGATTTTGAAAAAAGATTACTTTGTTAATGGTTTTAAGAATTTGATCCATTTTGATCCAACTATGGATTCGTTGATTGCACTTGGTGCGGGAGCTGCTATTGTCTATAGTATTTATTCAGTTGTTTTAGCTTTAAGCGGATCTTTAATGGAGATGCATTTAGTCCATAATGTTTATTTTGAATCTGCTGGTATGATTGTTACATTGATTAGTTTTGGGAAATATCTTGAGGCTAAATCAAAGAAGAAAACAACTGATGCGATTGGGAAGTTATTAGAATTGGCTCCTGATGTCGCTTGTCGTTTTAATGATGGCAAAGAAGAAATTGTTAAAATTTCCGAATTAAAAATTGATGATCTGGTTCTAGTAAGGGCAAATGAAACAGTGCCAGTCGATGGTAAGATAGTACAAGGATTTAGTTCTATTGATGAATCAATGATTACTGGTGAAAGTCTTCCGATTGAAAAAGAAGTAAGTAGTTTAGTGATTGGGGGAACAAATAATCTCCAAGGTACTTTTGTATATACTGTAACAAGAACGGTTGAGGATAGTACATTAGCCAAAATTATTGAATTGGTTGAAGAAGCATCTAGTTCCAAAGCACCAATGACTAGAACTATTGATAAGGTTGTTAAATATTTTGTTCCTACAGTAATCGTAATAGCCCTAATCACTTTTGTAGGATGGTTGATAATGGGAGAAGATTTGAATTTTGCTATTACTAGCGCAATTGCGGTATTAGTTATTTCTTGTCCATGTGCTCTTGGTTTGGCAACTCCAGTAGCAATCATGGTGTCAACAGGAGTTGGAGCAACTAATGGGATCCTAATCAAAAGTGCAGAAGTATTAGAAAATGAAAATAATATTGACGTAGTTGTTTTTGATAAAACAGGGACTCTAACTAAAGGAATGGCTCAAGTTAGTGATATTTATAGTCACAAATTAGAATTAGCACAAGTAATTGCGATCATTGCATCGCTAGAAAAGGGTTCTAGTCATGTTTTAGCGAATGCTTTTATTCAAAAAGCTGCTGAGATGAATTTAGAATTAAAAGAGATTACTGATTTTGAATCATTAAGTGGTTTGGGAATTAGAGGAACAATTGATAATGTTGAATATGCAGTTGGTAATTTAAGGATGATGAAAGAGAGTGGAATTGATTTAAGTCGATATCAAGAAAAAATTGATTTATATTTAATTCAAGGTAAAACATTAGTATTTTTAGCTCATGATCAAGAGCTGATAGGGTTGGTGAGTATTTTTGATGATATCAAAGATACAAGTCGTCAAGCAATTCAGCGTTTAAAAGAAATGAAAATTAAAACAGTTATGCTAACTGGTGATCTAAAAGGTACTGCAAATGCTATTAATAAACAATTAGGTTTAGATGAGGTAATTGCTGAAGTCTTGCCACAAGATAAAGAAAATGTAATCCAACAATTGCAAGCACAGGGCAATAGTGTTTTAATGGTCGGTGATGGAATCAATGATGCTCCTGCGCTAGTTCGTAGTGATGTGGGTGTTGCTATCGGTAAAGGAAATGATATTGCGATAGATGCAGCCGATGTTATCTTGATGAAAGATGATATTCGTGATATAGTGGCATCGATTGAATTATCAAAAAGAACAATTATTAATATTAAAGAAAATTTATTTTGGGCATTTATTTATAATGTGATAGGGATTCCAATTGCAGCCGGTATTTTCTATTATAGTTTTGGATTAAGATTAGATGCCATGGTTGGTTCTTTATGCATGTCATTATCATCAGTTTGTGTTGTTACTAATGCGTTACGATTAAAACGCTTTAAACCATACTATCAAAAGGAGAATAAGAAGATGAAAAAGGAAATTGTAATTGAAGGAATGATGTGTCAACATTGTAAAAAACATGTTGAAGAAGCTTTAAATGGCTTAGCAGACACAACTGCTGCAGTTGATTTAGAAAATAATCTTGCTCGTGTTGAAACAGTTCAAGATGATAGTATTTTGAAAAATGCTATTGAAAAAGCTGGTTATAAAGTGGTAGGAATTAAAAATGTCTAATGAAAAAGTCTTATTACGTTTAAAGACAGCGCGAGGACAAATTGATGCAGTTATTAAGATGATTGAAGATGAGCGTTACTGTATTGATATTTCGAATCAGTTATTAGCTATTCAATCACTAATTAAAAATGCTAATAATGAGGTATTATCTAATCATCTCAACCATTGTGTTAAAAATGCGATTAATGAGCATGATGCAGATCAGAAAATAGACGAAGTAATCAAATTATTAACTAAATTATAAAAAATCAGTTATTGAACTGATTTAGTAGTTAAATGATGTAATTTTTTGATAAGTATTGTTTTCAAGAAGATCTACTGTTGTTTGAACGATGATTAAGCGCTTATTCTTAACAAAAGCAATGCAAGTATAAATTGAATCATTTGAAAGCAGATAACCATTGGTTATTTGCTTTTTATTTTTAAAGTTAACACTGTTTAAATAATCGTTCAAAGCATTTTTAGCTTTTTTTTCTGAATTATAGTAATAATAATTAACAATCAAAGCATCATTATCATTTTCTTCATTATAACTTATTGCCTCTTTGATCATTAAACTGCTGCTTTTATTAAAAGTATTATATTCATCATTGTTACTAGATAGACCAAGTGCTGATAATGTAATGATCCTATCATTAAGCGGGAGTGTCTCACGCCCGATAAAATCGATTGAAAATCCAGCAATAATTAAAACAATTGAAACAATTAGTAACCAATTTGACATAATAAATGGATATTTGCTAATTTTATTATTTGCTTTTTTATTACTTAAAGTTAGTTTGATCTTTTCAGTAGTGAGATGATGATTGAAGAAACGGATTAGTAATGCTGGGCAAAATAATAAGGGAATATAATGTAAAATTATTGACCCGTTCGTGATAAATTCCATTGGGTTTTGATTAGCAAAAACACTTGGAATCAGTAAAAAAGAAAGCAGCATAGCGACAAAAATAAAAATAATATTGGAGATGGTCTTATTGCGTTTAAAATAAGTTAGCAGCAGTGCTTGATCTGTACCCTTAATATTGGCTGCTTGAGCGGCTTTAAAAACATATATCTTTCGTGATTTACCAATAAATTCATAACCGTGGTTTACATAATTTAATAACCACTGATCACGCTGTTCACGATTGTTTTTAGAAGATTTTTTTTGAGGTACAAAAATATCTGCTTTATAATAGAAACGTTGCTCATCTTTTTTAAAAACTGTAAACATATCAACGCTTTTGCAATTATAGCCTGACTTTGATAAATTATTTAGCATATCTTCAAATTGTTTATACTCACTAGTATCATAATTAGTTAATCTTAATTTCATAATCGACTCCTTATAAATATATTATTAGATTATCATTTTTTATCCAAACAATAAAGAAAAACCGTGTAAAACACGGTTTACTTTGAAAATGCTGATTCTGGTTCTTCGTTAAGATAGGCTGATTCATCTAATAAATACGATTCAGAAATATTTTGACAATGATCGCCCATTCGTTCGAGATTAGCAAGAATATCGACGTAAGTTGAATTAACTAGTGCTGAATTTTCAATTTTACGACCAACTCGTTTGATATGACGCTGTTTAGCTTTTTTGTTGAAGTAATCTAAATCTGCTTCTTTGTCGTCAACATAAACAATATCATCCAAATCATGAGTATCAAAGGCTTTAACTGCGTGATTTAACATATCAATGACCATATCCATCATCGCTTCTAGATCTTCACGAGCTTCTGGTGAAAAATCTTCTTTTTCATCATAGATTGCTTCATAATATTTAACAATGTTAATACATAAATCACCAATTCTTTCAAAATCTTTAATAGTTTTCATATTTGCTAAATAGTCATTAGAATCATGGTCATTTAGAGTTTCATGCGAAATCAAAACTAAGTACTCAGTAATTTTACTGTCTAGTGTATTAATAGCATTTTCCATTTCATAAACACCATCTTTAGCTAATGGGTTTTTAGTTTCAAAATAAGCTCTAATTCCTTCAACTGCTTCAATTGTAATATGACCCATCTCGATTATCTTGTTTTTAGCAATAGCTAAAGCATGACTCGGGAATAACTGAACAACATTTTGATCTAATTCGCTTAAATCCATATTTATTTCTTTTTTACTGCTCGGTAAGATTTTTTTGATAAGTTTTACGATTGCTGGTATTAAAGGAAAAAAGAATGCCGTAGTTACAACGTTAAAGATTCCATGAGCTACTGATAATTGTAGCTCAGGTAAAATATTTAATGCTCCAGCAAGCCATTCTATCAAGAGCGTGAATGGCGATAAGACGATCATAAATAATAGTGATCCAACCACATTGAATAATACATGGAAGAAAGCAGCACGTTTAGCTGGTACTGTTCCACCAAATGAAGCTAATACGGCAGTAATCGTTGTACCGATGTTACTTCCAAAAAGGAATGGTAAAGCGATAGATAAACCGATTGCTCCAGCACCGTACATCTGTTGAGCAATTGCAATTACCGCTGCTGAAGATTGAACTGCTGTTGTTAATAATGTTCCACCCAATAATCCTAACCATGGATTTTGTGATAGATAATTCGCTACTTGTGTAAATTCTGGGACTTTTGAAATATTTGCTAAATTATCTCCCATTAACTCTAAACCATAGAATAAACATCCAAATCCAAAGATGATTTGTCCCATATATTTTGTTTTTTTGTTTTTTGAAAACATTAAAAAAGCTGCCCCAAGGATAATAAAGTATACTGCATATTGAGATACTTTTAACCCTACAAATACGGACGTAATAACTGTTCCGATGTTGGCACCCATAATTATTCCAATTGATTGTTCGAGGGTCATCAAACCAGAACGAATTAAACCAATTGCTAATGCTGTTGTTCCTGAACTTGACTGAATCAAACAAGTTACAAATGCACCTATTACTATACCTTTGAATGGACTAGAAGTATACTTATCGATGATATCTTTCATTTTATCACCTGAGTATCCTTTTAAACCATCGCCCATGTACTCAATTCCAAATAAAAACAATCCTAAACCTGCAAGTATCATCGGCCAATCAATGTCCGCTAACGTCATAAAATCACACTCCTATACACAAACATAATATAGAAATGTTAAGTAATTGTAAATTATTTGTAAAATAAATTAACACAATCTTAACATTTGGATAAAATACTTAAAATTATTGGATAAATATGTTATTATATGGTGAAATAAAGAGTATAGAAGGAGGTTGAATAATGAGTGAGAGATCTAAAAAATTTTTATCGTATTACCGTCCATATTTAAAATTATTTTTAGCAGATATGTTTTGTGCAATGATTGCTGCAGGAATTACATTGGTTTTTCCAATGATTATTCGCTACATTACAGGAACAGTTTTAATAGCTGATAATTTTGAAATGGGCATCATATAAAAATTAGGGATTTTTATGGTAGTTTTAGTTATTGTTGAGTATTTATGTAACTATTTTGTGGCATATCAAGGTCATGTGATGGGGGTTTATATGGAGCGTGATCTGCGTAATGAATTATTTCAACATTATCAAAAATTATCATTTAGTTTTTATGATGAACAAAAAACGGGGCAATTAATGTCACGTTTAACAAACGATTTGTTTTCATTAACTGAACTTTATCATCATGGTCCTGAAGACATTGTTATTTCATTTATTAAATTTTTTGGTGCATTTATTATTTTAGCAACAATTAATCTTAAATTAACATTAATTGTTTTTGCTTTTATTCCAGTGATGGGTGCATTTATTTATTATTACAATCGTAAAATGAAAAGAGCATTTAAGCGAAATAAACAAAGAGTAGGGGATATTAATGCACGAATTGAAGATAATTTATCGGGAATTCGTGTGGTAAAAAGTTTTGGGAATGAAAGTCATGAAATTATTAAGTTTCATGATGAAAATAGTCGTTATGTAAGCAGTAAGAAAAATAGTTATTTTTATATGGGAAAATTTCATTCAGGATTAGGTGCTTTTACTAGTATGGTGACTGTAGCAGCGGTTTTCTTTGGGGCTATTTTTATTTCTAATGATGGATTAAATACAGCTGATTTAATTGCATTCTTGCTTTATATTAATAATCTTATTGATCCAGTTAAAAAGTTTATTAATTTTACTGAGCAATTTCAAGATGGGATTACTGGGTTTGAAAGATTCATGGAAATATTGGAAATTGAACCTGATATTAAGGATAAAAAAGATGCTCATAATTTATTAGATGTTAAAGGAGCCATTGAGTATCGGCATGTCGGGTTTAGATACAATCAAAAAAGTGATTATGTGTTAAAAGACATTGATTTAAAAGTTGCTCCTGGTGAGTATATTGCTTTAGTTGGTTCTTCAGGGGCAGGAAAAACAACCATTTGCTCATTACTGCCACGTTTTTATGAAGTTAGTGAGGGTGATATTTTTATTGACGGACAAAATATTAAAGATATTAAATTAAATTCATTACGTCAAAATATCGGGATTGTCCAACAGGATGTTTATTTATTCGCTGGAACAATTTTAGATAATATTCGTTATGGTCGCTTTGACGCAACAGATGAAGAAGTCATTGAGGCTGCTAAAAAAGCAAATGCTCATGATTTTATAATGGAATTACCAGATGGCTATGATACTGATTGTGGTCAGCGTGGAGTGAAACTATCTGGTGGGCAAAAACAGCGATTAAGTATAGCTCGGGTTTTTTTAAAGAATCCTCCAATTTTAATTTTTGATGAGGCGACAAGTGCATTGGATAATGAAAGTGAACATATTGTTCAGCAATCATTAGAATCACTGGCCAAAAATCGAACAACGTTAGTTATTGCCCATCGTTTATCAACGATAAAAAATGCTAAACGCATTTGTGTATTATCTACAAAAGGAATTGAAGAAGAAGGAACACATGATGAATTATTGGCAAAAAATGGCCAATATGCAACCTTTTATAAAATGCAGTTTAATAAATAGAAGTAGAAGAACTGAAATGAACTCAGTTATTTGGGTCTCCAAATGAAGAATGGTTTATTTCAGAACTTCTATTTTTTTATAACAATTTAAAGATCAGTATAAATAGTTAAAACAAGATTGTGATAATCTTTTTTATATCATTATTGTTGTGTTAAAAAGCTGAGAAGAGTAAACTGTATCTATACGATTAAAGGAGAAATAGGATGGAATTATATAAAATAATTGCCCCTAATAATTGGAAAAGATCAATGTATTGTCAGTTTTTTTTGAGATAGTAGTGAACAATGTTTTTGTCTGAACTTAGAAGTAGATACTGCGAATTTAAAAAAGAATTTGAGAGCAAAATTATTCATTCACAATGGTTTTGACCTATGCAGTAAGTAAATATGCAAGTGAGATAGAGGCATGCAGGTACTGATTTTTTGACGGTCAAATCGTTCTATATGATCAAATCGACACAGCCCTTACATATTTAGAGCTAGAGATTGGATTATTTGAAGTAGTCATAGTTGCAATACAGCCAAAGATAGAAGACTATATCCAGTTGGCTACAAAAATGGCAAAAGAACAAACTGAATATTTACTGATTCACTAGGAAATAATGTATTTTAATTTTCATTACAGTCTAGGATACCATATTAACATATATTACACACTAACTTTGGTAAGAAGGATAATGAGACTCTCTTATTCGACTAGAGAAAATATTTCTAATATGATGGTGAAATACTTTTACCATTTTTAATTCAAACACATCATCTACTTGTTGATGATCTACATATGGGTAAATGATAAAATAT
>SKEP01001319.1_pt1 | contig 13380 bp, 9 predicted proteins | sample 4826901 | NCBI WGS metagenome assembly SKEP01 (sample SAMN11008806, study PRJNA524170) | human gut metagenome | biome: Human fecal sample; material: Feces; isolation source: fecal sample from pouch patient p4, p43, p49, p54, p55 | host: Homo sapiens | place: Israel: Tel-Aviv | collected 2014-03-20
AAAAAAATAGTAGCAGGTTAGAGGAGTTAAAGTAGATGGCAAAACCCTATGAGATGGCTAAAGAATTTCATCAAATTTTTGATGCACGCATTCCGAAAAAACCGACCGCTTTTTCTGCCAAAGAGGCAACATTTCGGGCGGCCTTTAAAATGGAAGAGTTAGTCGAATTTTTATATGAGAGTGCCAATGAAGAAGCAGAATTTTTCGAAGCGATTAAAAAATTGCATGAAGAAATGGATGTTGCTGTTCAAAAAGTTTTAAGCAAACGACGTGATCAAATAGCCGCGGATCCTTTAGTAGGACAAGTGGATGCCTTAGTGGACTTACTTTATTTAACCTATGGTTCATTTGCTTTAATGGGAATTGATCCAGAACCGATTATGACAATTGTGCATGATGCCAATATGAATAAACTTTTTCCAGATGGACAACCACATTATGATCCGGTAACCAATAAAGTATTAAAACCAGCGAGTTGGCAAGAAAAGTATGCACCAGAAGCAAAAATTGCAGCAGAATTGAAACGACAAAAAAAGATAGCCCAGCTTGAAAGCTAATTCAAGTGGGCTACCTTTTTTTGGGTTAGGTTTAATCAAAGAAAGTATAATACAATGTACGAATGGCGAGTTTTTCTTGTTCTTTATGAATGCCAAACATGATACTAACTTCAGAAGAGCCTTGGTTAATCATTTCCAAGTTGATTTTTTTGCGGGCTAAAGCAGCGGTACTATCCGCTGTACAACCCACGCGTTGCCGCATACCTTCACCTACTACCATAATCATGGAAAGATCATGGGTGATGCGTAATTCATCAGGGTCAATCTCATAAGCCAAGGTACGTAAAAGTTCTTCTTCTAGTGTTTTATCCAATTGATTGGCTCGCAAAATGATTGAAATATCATCAATTCCAGATGGCATATGTTCATAGCTCAAACCAAAATCTTCTAAAATACTCAAAACACGACGCGTAAAACCAATCTCTCTATTCATAAGATATTTATTAATATAAATCATCGTAAAGCCCTCATCACTGGCAATACCTACGACAGGATTATCGGTTGCATCCCGTGTTGTGGTAATTTTTGTACCTTGACAGTGGGGATTATTCGTATTTTTAATCACCACGGGAATTTTTGCCCGATAAGACGGCATCAGAGCTTCATCATGAAAAACAGTAAAACCAGCGTAAGCTAATTCCCGCATTTCCCGATATGTTAATTCTTTAATAATTTCCGGTTTGTGAATATAGCCAGGATGGGCCGCGTAAATGCCATCAACATCAGTAAAGTTTTCATATAATTCAGCTTTTACACCGGCTGCTACAATGGAACCGGTAATATCTGAGCCGCCACGGGAGAAAGTACACACTTGGCCGCCTTCGGTATAACCAAAGAAACCGGGGATGATTAAAACATCTTGAGTATCTGCCCATTTTTTCATTTTTTGGTAAGCTTTAAATAAGATGCGGGCGTTTCCTGGTTCACTGGAGACGATGATGCCAAAATCTTTAGGATTTACATAGCGTGCGTTTATTCCTTGTGCTTGTAAGATGCCTGCAATTAACTTGGCGTTATTATCTTCCCCACTGGCGACAATTTCATCTTTCAAAAATTCGTTTCCTTCTACAGGAAGATCAGCTAATTTTTCTAAATGATTAGTAATATCCACCATAATTTTTTCATCGACATGAAATGATTTTGCAATGGCAGCATAGCGTTTTGCAATCGTAGAGATCAAATCCTGTACCTCTTTGCCTTTTATTTTGGCATCATAAAGTGCAATGAGGTGATCTGTTACTTTTGTATCTTCTTTGTCTCGTTTGCCAGGTGCAGATACTACCACGAATTTTCTGGTTGGGTCATCTGCAATAATTGCGATGACTTTTTGAACTTGCTGAGCAGAGGCCAGTGAGCTTCCGCCAAATTTCACTACTTTCATAATAGTATCTCCTTTTTTTGCAGTTTTCATAGCGAGAGGAACCATTAGCCGCTAAGGTTTTACAGATCTTTTTTAGCAGCGGAAAAATTCGATTTTACTAACCAATCAAAATCGATTTTACTGGTATACGCTGCGATTATTTCTTATAAGGGTACAAAAATCTATAAAAAAAAGCAAGGGTTATTGATAAAGGAATCACAAACTTTGGTAGTTAAAAAGGTTTTTAAGAGTTTATAAAGAGTTTTTTTAACCGGCGCTTGTGAAAATCGGCTTCTGAAAAAAATTGTAAAGATTTTGCTATTCTTTAGTGCCAGTCTTTTTTCTTTGTGTTATAATCTAGCGTAGATGTCTTCTGGACTGAACTGTCATTTTTCAATACTATAGTAGAAAAACATAGTATTTTAGATAAGAAAAAAAGCTGCCATGCAGCATATGATACTGATATTTATTTTGAAAGTGGAGGAACCATCAATGGGAAGTAGTAATGTAGTCATTGGAATAGTCATCGCCATTATTGTTGTGGCAGCGATCTTGTATCTGATCAGTTATTTCATGAGAAAGAAAAATCAGGAACGCTTACAAGCACTAGAAGATCGTAGGGAGCAGCTTTTTGATCTACCGGTCTTAGAAGAAGTTGACGATGTTAAAAAAATGCATTTGGTTGGTCAAAGCCAAAATACTTTCCGGGAATGGAATCAAAAATGGAATGATATCTCTACTTCTTCTTTTGCTGAACTTGAAAGTCAGATTTTTGAAGTGGAAAGCTTAAATGAAACATTCCGCTTTTTTAAAGCTAAAAATGCAATTGCAGATGCAGAACAAACCATGGATACGATGGAAAAAGAAGTGGAACAAATTCGCGCTGGCCTAAAAGAGCTACGTGAAAGTGAAGAACGTAATTCATTAGAAGTACAAAAAGCGTTGGATATTTACGAAGACTTGAAGAAAAACTTGCGGGAGCAAGGAGAAGAATTTGGTCCAGCTTATTCAGAATTGCAAAAGCAAATCAAAAATATCGAAATCGAATTTACTCAGTTTGTTACATTAAATACATCTGGTGATCCAGTGGAAGCCCGTGAAGTCTTAGAAAATGCGGAACAACATACTTATGAATTAGAAGATCGCATGAAACGAATTCCAGCAGCTTACGAAGAATTAAACAAGACTTTCCCAGATCAGTTAAAAGAAATTCAAGATGGCTACAAAAAACTTTTAGAAGATCATTACGTTTTTCCAGAAGAAAATTTCCAAGCAGAAATTGATCGTGTGAAAAAACGCGTAGAAACTTCAATGGGCGACTTAGAAAAAACAGAAGTAGATACGGTTGAAGTTGCAAATCGTGACACTGCAAGCGGTATTGATTCACTTTATACTGTGATGGAACGTGAAATTAATGCACGTCGTTATGTCGTTAAAAACAAACCAGTGATTGCCGATTATATCACCCATGCTCATCGCAACAATCATCAATTAATGATTGAAATTGACCATACAGCGCAAAGCTATACTTTGAATCACAATGAATTAGGTCGGGTTCGAGGTTTTCAAAGTGAAATTGACGAACTGACAAAACGTAACAAAGATTTAGAACCAAAAATGGAAGCTCATGAAATTCCATTCTCTGAAATTCAAGCTTTTTACAAAGATGCTTATAAAATTTTAGATGATTTGGAAAATCAACAAGTTGAAATTGATAATGAGTTAAGAGAATTACGTAAGGGTGAAAAAGTTGCCCAAGAAAAAGTGGAACAATTTGAATTTCAATTACGTAACTTAAAACGCTTCGTTGAAAAACAACGCTTACCAGGTTTACCAAATGATTATTTAGAATTTTTCTTCATGGCAACAGATCGCGTGGAAGATTTAGGTAAAGCTTTAAATAAAATTCGCGTGAACATGGAAGATGTAAATAAGATCATGAAAAACTGTGAGTCTGACATTAAAGAGTTAGACACACGAACGCATGACTTAGTCGACGCAGCAGCTTTAACGGAACAAATGATGCAATACGCGAACCGTTACCGTCATTCCCATGCTGAAATTAAAGCAGCAATTGAAGGTGCGTTAGAACTGTTTAATAAGGAATATCGTTACCAAGATGCGTTAGATGAAATTGGTGCCGCCTTAGAACGTGTTGAACCAGGGGCATTCAAGCGAATTGAAAACTTCTACTTTAAGAATCGTGATTTAGTCTAAGTAAAGGCGAGTCCAGGTGGGCTCGCTTTTTTTGTTGGTCAAAAAATTCACCTTTATAAAAACATAAAGTACGTTACCTTGAAACAAAGCCGCTGTCCGTTTATAATAGGAAAGAATTTGAGAAGGGGAGTTTTTTCATGATTTATTTTGATAACAGTGCAACTACGGCGATTGCGCCCCTTGCATTGGATGCATATATGAAGACGAGTCAACGTGTTATCGGTAATCCCTCCAGCTTACACGATTTAGGCAACCAAGCTAATCGCTTATTGCAACAAGCTCGTAAGCAAATTGCGGATTTACTAACAGTAGATACAAGTGAAATTTATTTTACTTCTGGCGGCACTGAAGGCGATAATTGGGTTTTAAAAGGCACCGCTATTGATAAAAAGGAATTTGGGCGTCATATTATTATTTCCAGTGTAGAACATCCAGCAGTGAGTGAAACCGCCGCTCAGTTAGCGGAAAATGGCTTTGATGTCAGTGTGGCACCAGTAGGTAAAGATGGTTTAGTTGATGTTGCTAAACTAAAAGAATTAATTCGCAAAGACACCATTTTGGTTTCTGTGATGGCGGTGAATAATGAAGTAGGTGCAGTTCAGCCAATTGAAGCGATTAGTGCTGTATTAGCTGATTATCCCAAAATTCATTTTCACGTGGATGCTGTCCAAGCTGTTGGAAAAGTGGCACAAGAAAAATGGCTTACGCCCCGGGTGGACTTTGCTACTTTTTCAGCTCATAAATTTCATGGCCCTCGGGGAGTGGGGTTTATTTTTTGGCGCAAAGGCCGACGAATCGCGCCATTACTAACTGGTGGCGGCCAAGAGAACAATCAGCGCAGTGGCACCGAAAATGTACCGGGTATCGTTGCCACCGCTAAAGCGTTACGCTTAACACTGGAAAAAAAAGCGGAGCGACCAGAGCATGTGGCGACATTACGCCAATATTTGTATGAAGCTTTAGCAAAATATGAAAAAGTAACTATTTTTAGTGGCGATAAAAATTATGCCCCCCATATTTTATGTTTTGGTATTAAAGATATTCGGGGAGAGGTTTTGGTCCATGCTTTGGAAGAAAAACAAATCTTTGTCTCTACAACCAGTGCATGCTCTAGCCGTAAACATGTAGAAAGCAGCACCCTGCATGCGATGAATGTTCCTGCTACTCTAGCCACAACGGCTATTCGGGTTAGCTTAGATGAAAATAATACTATGGCTGAAGTCGAACAATTTTTAATTGTCTTTCATCAGTTGTATCAGAAATTTAGCAAAATTAATTAATAGACAGGAGTTTTAAAGTGAATTACACAGAGATTATGGTGCGATATGGTGAGCTTTCCACTAAGGGAAAAAATCGTCGCAGTTTTATCCGGCAATTAGCAGATAATGTCAAAGGGGCACTGGCAGCCTATCCTAACTTAAAAATCGATGCCCAACGCGATCGCATGCACATTTTATTAAATGGCGAAGATAGCCAACCAGTTATTGCACGCTTGCAAAAAGTTTTTGGTATTCAAAATTTTTCCCCGAGTTTACGAGTTGAAAAAAATCTAGCAGCAATTAAAGCTGGAATAGCTGAAATTATGGCTTACGCTTATACGGGAAATGAAACATTTAAAATTAATGCCAAACGTTCTGATCATGATTTTGAATTAACCAGTAATGAACTAAATCAAACATTGGGCAGTTATGTCTTTTCTTTGTATCCTGATATCAAAGTTCAAATGAAAATGCCGGATATTAATTTACGAGTGGAAATTCGTTTGAATGGTGTCTATTTGTCCTATGAAACGATTAAAGGAGCAGGCGGCTTACCAGTAGGAACCAGCGGCAAAGGGATGTTGATGCTCTCAGGTGGAATCGACTCACCTGTCGCAGGCTATTTAGCAATGAAACGTGGTGTTGAAATTGAAGCAGTCCACTTTGCCAGTCCACCTTATACAAGTGAACAAGCCTTGCAAAAAGCTAAAGATTTAACCGAAAAATTAACACCTTATGTGGGAAATATTCAATTTATTGAAGTGCCTTTCACAGAAATTCAAGAAGAAATCAAAAACAATGTTCCACAAGGTTACTGGATGACTTTGACACGGCGCATGATGTTACGTTTAACAGATGCAATTCGTGAAGCGCGTAATGGTTTAGTCATCATTAACGGCGAATCATTAGGACAAGTCGCTTCGCAAACGTTACAAAGTATGGTGGCCATTAATGAAGTGACGCCAACACCAATCATTCGTCCTGTTGTGACGATGGATAAATTAGAAATTATTGAAATCGCTCAAGCCATTGATACTTTTGAATTGGCCATCCAACCATTTGAAGATTGCTGTACAATCTTTGCGCCACCCCAACCAAAAACACGGCCCAATTTAGATAAAGTACATCATTATGAGAAAGCATTAGATATTGATGGTATGATTGCTCGAGCTTTAAGTGGTCTAAAAATAGAGGAAATCACACCCAATGCCACTGAGAAAAAAGAAGCAGAATTTGCAGATTTATTATAAGTAAAAAATACGAAAAAGATCTGCTACAAACGTTTTTCCGGACTGGTAAAAAGGTGTTTATAAAAGATAAATAATGGAAATTTCAATCAATCTTAAAAAGATTTTTCCTTGATTTTGCTTGAAATGACATTTGGATAAAATTAAATAACAATTAGAAAATGATGAAAGAGGCTTCTAGCCTCTTTTTTTGTTTGTAAAAAAACACACAATCACTCCAACCGGTTGATAAAGCGCTGTTAGACTAACTTTTGCCCCCTCTAATTTCCTCTGATATGATTAATTTAGGTTAGAAATCTAAAAGAAGAGATGATGTAGTCTAGCTAAAAGAAAAAGGGAGGGAAACAAAATGAAACACAAATCGAAATTGTTTGGTCTGTTGGCAATTATTACGATGTTAGTGCCATTGTTTGTTGGAGGAATTGTTGGAAGTGCAGCAAGCGATAGTGAGCCGGAAGAAATTAATATGATTCTTCACAAAAAAGAATTTGATTCTATGCCTAATGCAGAAAAAAATACAGGTGAAGAAATGGATTTTCCTGGTAAAGATTTAAAAGATGCTGGTTTTACAGCGTTTAATATTACCGATTTTGTTTACGGTTTAATTGCAAGTGGAATGACAAGTGACGAAGCAATTAAAAAAGCTCAAGAAGTAGCGTCTAAAATTGAGCATGGTACAAGTGAAGCAATCGGTAGTACTACTTATGATAGTTTTACGAAAATGGGTACACAAGTAGGAGCCGAAGTAGTTACAGGTGAGAATGGCGAAGCCGCTTTCAATAAATTGGCTTATAAAACGAATGGTAAACACAGTGTTTATATGTTTATTGAAACTACAATCCCAGATAATGTTAGTGTTCACGCCGCACCATTAATTGTTTCATTACCATTGACAAATGACGCGGGTAAATATTTAGAAACAGCTCATCTCTATCCAAAAGATGAAACATTTACCGATGAGAAGAATTTAGATGTTGAGGAATTACCGGAAATTAAAGTAGAAGGTACTGATAAGTCTAAACACATTTACGGAACTGAAGTAGGAAATATTCATGACTTTAGCTTCACCTTTACAATTCCAGCAAAAATTAAGGATAAAACTTCATATGGCTTTACCGATACACCAGCTGCTGGATTAGAATTAGTTGGCGACGCCGCAACAGCTGTTACGATTACCCCTGTGGCAGGTGGTTCTAAATTAGTTGCAAATACTCACTATACAATCACTAAAAATAGTGATGGCGGCTTTACGGTTGATTTTAAAGTTAATGAAGCTGAGGTACAAGCTTTAGCTGGTAAAACTTTTACGGCTACTTATAAAATGGTAGTTACAGATGCAGCTGAAGAGTATAAAGAGTTTGGAAATAAAATTACAGTCAAAGTTGGTAATAACACATACCCGCATGAAGCACCTAAATTAGTTTATGGTGGCTACAAATTTGTTAAAGAAGATCAAAATACCCAAGCAAAATTAGCTGGTGTTGAGTTTGCAGTTACCAAACGTGGTGAAGATGTCGACAAGGCATTAAAATTTACGCTAGTCAATGGCAAATATGTTCTTGATAAAAACGGATCTACTAAGTTGGTAACAGACGCCCAAGGTGAACTTCATATTGAAGGTTTGGCTTATGGAGATTACGATTTACATGAAACACAAGCACTTTCAGGGTATATTAAGCTAGATAACTCAGTTGCATTTACAATTGCACCAGGAGAAGGTAGTGCTTTGATTCCTGCACAAACAATTAAGAATATTAAAGAAGGTACTTTACCTTCAACCGGTGGTACTGGTATCATTGCATTCTTAGTAGTAGGTGTTGCATTAATGGGTGGCGCATTCATCTGGTACCGTAAATCAAAAGTGAATGAAGAAGTCTAATCACTTTTGGCGCTGATAAAAAGGAGAGCTACGGCTTTCCTTTTTATTTTGTCTTACTATTAAAATTATGAGCAATAAATGATTTTGTCGACTAAATAACTTGATAGTGGCACATGGGCATGATAAACTAACTATGTGAAAAAACGAACAAAGGAGCCAAGTATGGTTGAAGATAGTAAGTTAAAAGAAATTCCTAAGGCAACTGCTAAGCGTTTACCCTTGTACTTACGCTATTTAAATATGCTACAAGATTCTGGTGTAAAAAGAATTAAATCAAAAGAATTTGCAGAAATTACCCAAGTTCCTTCTGCAACGATTCGGCGAGATTTTTCCCATTTAGGGGAATTGGGTCGAAGTGGATATGGCTATGATGTCAGTTATTTGATTGAGGTTTTTAACAGTATTTTAGATACGAACGATGAAAAACGAATTGCGCTGGTGGGTTTTGGTAATTTGGGTAAAGCGTTAGCAAATAACAATTTTCGTCGGAATAGCAATTTAAATATTGTGGCTGTTTTTGATAACAATCCAGATTTAGTTGATCAAGTTATTGATGGACATAAAATTCATAGCATGGCAGAATTTGACACTATTGTGAAAGAGAAGTGTGTCACGGTGGCGATTTCCACTGTGCCAAGTCAATATTCACAAGAAGCCGTGAATATAATGGTAGCTGCGGGAATCACGGCTATTTTAAATTTTGCCCCGGACCGCGTTGATGTTCCTAGTAATGTTCATGTGCAATACATTGATCTCACTACGGAATTACAAACATTGATTTTCTTTGATCAAAATTATCAAAAAGCACTGGTAAACAGTTAAGCAGTATCTTTGGTTTTTTATCCGGTCTTCTCTATACTAAAGGTAATCAAGTAGGTAGGCGAGATTTGTTTTACTCAATTAAAGGAGCGGATAATATGAAATTAACCAAGAAAGGGCAACCTGTTACACTGCCCGGCACTCAGCCAGCTGTTGGGGATATGGCCCCTGATTTTTCCTTAGCAGATATAAATGATAAAAAGCATTCTGTCACGGATTTCTTAGGCAAACCCACGATTTTAAGCATTATACCTGATATTGATACGCGGGTTTGTGCCATTCAAACAAAACGTTTTAATATGGAAGCCAGCCGGCTTAAAGACATTAATTTTGCGACAATTTCTGATAATACAAAAGAGGAGCAAGCTGCTTGGTGTGGCCAAGAAGGTGTCGATATGCTGATGCTACACGATCCGGAAAATACATTGAATGAAAATTATCATCTGCTTATTAATGAAACCAAACACTATGCACGGGTAATTTTTGTTTTGGATAAAAATGGCGTCATTCAATATCGCGAAATCGTCCCTGAAATTAGCCAAGAGCCTGATTATGCAAAAGCTTTGGCAGCCGCCAAAAAATTGCGCTAAAAATCTGATTTGACACCAACTTATCTTCATTGTAGAATAAGCCCAGACGTTGAACAAGAGGAGTAGCAAAAAACTGCGTTAGAGAGAGGGAATCAAAGCTGAGAGATTTCTACGCAAGTTTTGTGAAGGTAGCTTGGGAGTCTTTGATGGGACAAGTTCGTTTCATCAAACGTTTCGTGATCGTTACCTCACGCTTAAGAGGTAGAGAAATCTACAAATTAGGTGGTACCGCGTAAATTTACGTCCTAAGATGCTGGCATCTTAGGGCTTTTTTGGTTTTTAGTCGTGGTTTTTTAAGTAAAAAGTTTCTACGCCACGCTTGTGTTTAGTCAGTGGTAAGACCAAATAGGTAGTTTTTTAAGAACAACGTGATAAGAATTTTAAGGAGGCAAAAAAATGTCTGATAATTTATCAACCAAGTACAATCCACAAGAAGTGGAAGCGGGTCGCTATCAAAAGTGGCTTGATGAAGATTTATTTAAACCCAGTGGCGATAAAAAGGCCAAACCTTACTCCATTGTTATTCCACCACCAAATGTAACCGGAAAATTGCATCTTGGTCATGCTTGGGATACTACGTTGCAAGACATGATTATTCGGCAAAAAAGAATGCAAGGTTTTGATACTTTATGGTTACCAGGGATGGACCATGCCGGAATTGCAACCCAAGCCAAAGTAGAAGAAAAATTACGGGAACAAGGAATTTCTCGTTATGATTTGGGGCGGGAAAAATTTGTTGAGAATGTTTGGGACTGGAAAGAAGAATATGCGGATCATATTCGCCAACAATGGGCAAAAATGGGTCTTTCTTTAGACTATTCCCGGGAACGTTTTACTTTAGATGATGGCTTATCTGAAGCAGTTCGCAAAGTTTTTGTTACCTTGTATGAAAAAGATTTAATTTATCGTGGGGAATATATTATCAACTGGGACCCACAAGCCCGCACTGCATTATCGGATATTGAAGTTATTCATAAAGATATTGAAGGTGCCTTTTATCATATGACGTATCCTTTAAGTGATGGGACAGGAGAATTAGAAATTGCAACTACTCGTCCAGAAACCATGTTAGGTGATACTGCGGTAGCCGTTCATCCAGATGATGAACGTTACCAAGAATATATTGGAAAAACTGTTACTTTACCGCTAGTAAATAAAGAAATTCCAATTATTGCTGATGAATACGTTGATCGTGAATTTGGTACCGGAGTAGTAAAAATCACACCGGCCCATGATCCCAATGACTTTGAAGTGGGCAATCGTCATAACTTGCCCCGAATAAATGTCATGAACGATGACGGTACGATGAATGAATTAGCTGGAAAATATGCTGAGATGGATCGCTTTGAAGCGAGAAAATTAATCGTTTCGGATTTAAAAGAAATGGGGCGCTTAGTTAAAGTTGAAAAAATGAACCATAATGTTGGGCATTCGGAACGAACAGGCGTTGTGGTTGAACCCCGGTTATCTACACAATGGTTTGTAAAGATGGCACCTTTAGCCAAAGAAGCCATTGAAAATCAAGCCACAGATGACGCGGTAGATTTTTATCCCCCACGTTTTAATCAAACCTTCTTGCGTTGGATGGATAATGTACACGATTGGGTTATTTCCCGTCAACTTTGGTGGGGACATCAAATTCCAGCGTGGTACCACAAAGAAACAGGCGAAATGTATGTTGGCATGCAAGCACCAATAGATAGCGAAAACTGGGTGCAAGATCCTGATGTATTAGATACGTGGTTTTCTTCTGCTTTATGGCCATTTTCAACAATGGGCTGGCCTGATACTAACAGTGAAGACTATAAACGGTATTTCCCAACCAATACTTTAGTTACCGGCTACGATATTATTTTCTTCTGGGTGAGTCGGATGATTTTCCAAAGTTTGGAATTTACTGGAGAACGGCCATTTAACAACGTTTTAATTCACGGTTTGATTCGGGATGAACAAGGGCGTAAAATGAGTAAATCATTGGGTAATGGGATTGATCCAATGGATGTTATTGATAAATACGGGGCAGATGCTTTACGTTGGTTCTTATCAAATGGCTCTGCGCCTGGCCAAGATGTACGCTTTAGTTATGAAAAAATGGATGCAGCTTGGAACTTTATCAATAAGATTTGGAATGCTTCTCGCTTTGTTTTAATGAATGTTGAAGGCATGACTGCCCGTGATATTCAATTAGAAGGCGAAAAAACAGTAGCGGATCGTTGGATTTTAACCCGTTTAAATGAAACAGTTGAAAAAGTCACTGACTTGTTTGATCGTTTTGAATTTGGGGAAGCGGGCAGACAATTGTATAATTTCATTTGGGATGACTTCTGTGACTGGTATATTGAAATGAGTAAAGAAGTTTTATACGGCGAAGACGAAGGTTCTAAACAAATGAACAAGAGTATCCTGGTTTATACATTAGATCAGATTTTACGCCTTTTACACCCTATTATGCCGTTTGTAACAGAAGAAATTTGGAGTAAATTACCACATGAAGGTCAATCTCTAGTAACGGCTGCTTATCCGGTTGTTCATGAAGAATTTAACGATGCTGCGGCTGTGAAAGGCATGGAATTTCTGATTGAATTAATTCGGGCTGTGCGAAATATTCGTTCTGAAGTCAACACACCGCTTTCAAAACCAGTTACATTATTGATTCATACAACGGATAAAGAAATCGATGAATTTTTAGTTGCCAATAAAAATTATATTGAACGTTTCTGTAATCCAGAAGAACTAGTGATTTCAGGTGAAATCGAGGCACCCGAACTTGCAATGTCAGCTGTCTTAACGGGGGCCAAAATTTACTTGCCACTAGCTGGTTTAATCAATATTGATGAAGAATTGCAACGTTTGGAAAAAGAATTGGCAAAATGGAACAGCGAAGTAAAACGGGTGCAAGGTAAACTTGCCAATGAACGCTTTGTTGCCAATGCGCCTGAAGCAGTTGTAGCAGAAGAGCGAGAAAAAGAAGCCGATTATTTGGATAAACAAAAAGCCGTGGCTGAACGTATTGAACAATTACGGACAATTAAATAAGTAAGATAATATTAGGACTTGAGAATTTATTTTCTCAGGTCTTTTTTTTAGATTGTAACCGGCTTTAAGCGGTTTAGATTAGTTGAAAGTGGCAAATTCATCCTGTTTGTCCCCAAACTGCTCTACTGAAAATGAGCTAACGCTTTAATTTGAAATATTTCTTTCTGTCTTTGTAAAGGGAGTTTGTTATAATGAAGCGGTGAGGTGGTAAAAATGGTAGATACTGGAAGTAAAGCGATTGAATGGATTCACAGCCGTAAACCATTTGGTTCAAGACCGGGTTTACAACGGGTAGCGGCGTTATTAGATTTAGTTGGTCATCCTGAAAAAAAAGTGCCTACAATTCATATTGCCGGTACGAATGGAAAAGGCTCAACCATCAGCTATTTAAAGGAAATTTTACAAGCTGCAGGGAT
>SKEP01001320.1_pt1 | contig 13365 bp, 14 predicted proteins | sample 4826901 | NCBI WGS metagenome assembly SKEP01 (sample SAMN11008806, study PRJNA524170) | human gut metagenome | biome: Human fecal sample; material: Feces; isolation source: fecal sample from pouch patient p4, p43, p49, p54, p55 | host: Homo sapiens | place: Israel: Tel-Aviv | collected 2014-03-20
CGTTGAGCAGATGATGCAGCTGACGGCCTGCCTCCTCACCCCAATGGCGTCGGCTGGGGGCGCTCGCGCAGAACGCCCCGTCAACGATGCTTGCGATGCCGATCGCCTCGGTTCCGGGGTTGTCGGGATCCTCCAGAGCGATGGTGACGGTGTCGCCGGTGTCGTGTCCTGGCCCCTCGGCGAGTGGGGCCGGTTGAGCAGGCTCGCCCATGCGGATCAGCAGATCGCCGCCCGCGTCGATGATGTAGGGCGCGTGAGAGCCGGGGCCGGTGGCGGATTGCCGGACGGTTTCATCGCCCGCGTGCCCGTCCAATATCGCGCCGATCAGATCGGCGCAATATCCCTTGCCGAAAGCCCCGAAATCCAAGTGAACCGCGCGCTGCGTCACCAGCGTTGTGCCATGACGCTCCACATCGTTGCGCCATGTCGGGCGCCCGTGGACGGCACCGAGATGATGCTCCGCATCGGGTTCCATTGTCATCGAATACCGTGCGTCATAGCCAAGCCGGATCAGATCCTCGCCCACACACGGGTCAAGCGCCCCGTCGGTCGCGGTGCAGAACGCATCGGCCAGATCGAACAGCCCGGAGGCCCAATCGGGAAAATCAAACGAGCCGCCATGCGAGGATTCGCCCATTGCGGTCACCAGCGAATCGGCGCGGAACCGTGACAGCACGGACTCGTACCCGTCGATGAACGCGTCGAGTTTCGAGCGGAAGCCGTCGTCGAGGGCCGTCGCCGACTGAATGATCATTCCGGTGCCCATCGCGCGTTCAAACGCAGTCGTATACGGCATCCGCCCATGCAATCCGCTCATGCCCCTCAGCGTAGCATTTCGCCAGCGGGGGCAGCCGCCTTAGCCTACGTTGATGCCGGAGATTTTGAGGCCTCCGGATGAGATGGGACGGTAAGGGTTCCGCTGGAGGATGCGGTGTCCAGCCGTTGCACGCTGCCGTCGCTCAACACCACATGATGATGGGCCAGACGGCTGGCGTTCGCGATGAAGATGGGCCTGTCGGTGGCGATGCTGCTGTTCACCGGCGTCTCCACGATCGGCGTGGCATCGGGCGCGGGCTACCGCATCGCCGCGGTGTGCGCGGCCGTGCTGTGCGGCATCGGAGGCATCGTCTTCGCGTTCTACAACGAGCGGAAGGTGTTGAATCGTCTTGATGGCTGAAGCAGGCTCTCAAAACTCGCAGATACAAGGGGAAAAACCCGAAAAACGTCTTGTATCTGCGAGTTTTGAGAGCGGCCCCTAATGGGCCACCCATACAATGACCACAATATGAGACATTTCGGCCTCAGGGGCCGCTCTATTACCGCATAAAAATTCAAAAGTCAAGACTGTTCTTTCAGGTTTTTTTTCTCTATATTGCATAGATGGTTTAGAAAGCGTTGATATGGAGAGGAATCCAATATGCGATGTCGTGCGGTAGCGCATCTTCGGGCGGTTGGATGTCGTTCGCTGGCCGTCGTCGCGGCGCTGTTCACGGTGATGGCCGTCATGTTCGCCCCGCAGGCGATGGCCGCCGACGGTTCCGCGGATTACGACACATGGGCCGACGTCGCCGCCGCGATGGACAAGCAGCTGCAGCAGGGGCAGAAGGAATACAAGGACGGCAACACCGCCGGTTCCACGTCCGACTTCATGGCCGCATACAACGAGATCTATGTGGCGTCCAACTTCACCCAGGTCGTGACCGACAACATCGGCTCCGACAAGCAGGCCTCCCAGCAGCAGGCGTTCCAAGACATTCAGGACCTGTCATATGTGACGGGCAACGAGGCGAAGATCGAACAGAGCGTGACCGCGCTCGTCTCCGACCTCGACAGCACCGCCAAGCAGCTCGACGCGAACACCAAGCTCGCCAATCCCCGCGACTACGACAAGGCGCTGCAGGAGCAGATCGCAAAGGAGCGCAAGGTTCTGCAGTCCAAGCAGAAGAAGAACCCCGGCAAGGGCGACCGCAGCTGGACCGACGTGGCCAACGAGATGGTGCCGATCCTCGACAAGGCCTACAAGTCGTACGCGGGCGGCGACGGCGCGAAGGGCGCTACCCTCGTCAACGACGCCTACTACCAGTACTACGAGAAGCTCGGCTTCGAGAAGAACGTGATGAATGCCATCAGCGGCGACCGCGTCTCGCAGGTCGAGTACCAGTTCAAGATGTGCCGCAGGTCGATGAACACAGGCGCCTCGCTCAAAGACACCAAGAAGCTCGTCGACGATTTGAAGGCCATGCTGGTCGAGGACGCCGGCAAGCTCGACGGCGGTGCCGCCGACAAGGAAGGCAGCTTCACCAAGTTAATCACCAGCTCGGTTGGCCAGGCGTTCCTGATTCTGATTCGTGAGGGTCTTGAGGCGCTGCTGGTGGTCGCGGCCGTGGTGGCGTACCTCGTCAAGTCCGGCAACAAGCGTTTCACCAAGTGGATCTATGTGGGCGTGCTCGCCGGTCTTGCCGGCGCAGGCGTGGTCGCGGTCATCTTCGTGCTCGCGTTCGGCGGGTCCGGCCCGATTCAGGAGATCATGGAAGGCGTGTGCGCCCTGATTGCCATGGCCATGCTGCTATGGACCAGCAATTGGATGCTCAACAAGTCCAGCGTCGAGGCATGGAACCGGTACATCAAGGAGAAGACCGAAGCCGCGGTGGCTTCCGTCTCCTCACCGGTCGATGCCGGCGAAAAGGTCGCGTCCCGTACGGTGATTTCGCTCGCCATGCTGAGCTTCCTCGCCGTGTTCCGTGAAGGCGCCGAGACGGTGATCTTCTACCAGTCGATTTACACGATGAGCCGCGATGCGCATGGCATGGTGATTGGTGCCGTCGCCGCCGCGGTGGTGCTGCTGATCATCTTCTTCGTGATTCGCTTCACGTCGGTGAAGATTCCGATCGGACCGTTCTTCCTGGTCACGTCGATCCTGATGTCGGTGCTGGTGGTCGTGTTCGCCGGCGGCGGCGTGCACTCGCTGATCGAGGGCGACGCACTCCCGGCAACGTATCTGCAAGGCGTTCCGACGAACGACTGGCTCGGCTTCTACCCGTACGTCGAATGCATCATCGCCCAGGTGATTGCGGCCATCGCGGTGATCGCCCTGTTCGTGGTCGGCTTCATCAAGCAGCGCAAGGCGAAGGCCAAGGCTGCCGTGACGGCCGGTGCCCCGAACAATCAACCCAACAATCTGTGAATACCATTCACTACACAACAAAGGAAATAGAGAAATGATGAAGAACAAGAAGATCGCCGCCCTGCTCGGCGTGCTGCTGGCCGGTTCCATGGCCTTCTCGCTGTCCGCGTGCGGGTTCTACCAACAATGCTTCCGACAACAAGTCTTCGGGCAGCTCCTCTCAGTCCAGCGACAAGAAGGACACCTCCAGCTCCGGCGCAGGCTTTGAAGAGGTCCCGGTCGGCCCGTCCGGCACCGCCGAGGAGCAGGACAAGGACGCCGGCCCGCTGACCGTCGGCGCCGTGTACTTCCAGCCGATTGACATGGAGCCCGCCTCCATGGGCCTGAAGGCCGCTGATTCGAGCTTCCACCTCGAAGCCGACATCCACGCCAACCAGAAGGGTACCGAGCTGGGCTACGGCAAGGGCGACTTCGTCCCCGAGCTGACCGTGAACTACACGATCATCGACAAGTCCACCGGCAAGGAAGTCGAAGGCGGCAAGGCCACCTCCGGTACCTTCATGCAGATGAACGCCTCCGACGGCCCGCACTACGGCGCCAACGTCAAGCTCGACAAGGCCGGCACCTACCAGCTGAAGCTGTCGATCGAATCCCCGGCCAAGAAGGGCTGGATGCTGCACGTCGATCCCGAGACCGGCGTCAAGGGTCGCTTCTGGACCGAGCCGATCGAGGTCACCTTCGACAACTGGGAATACACCCCGCGTCAGTGGTGATTGACATTGCCTGAGTGAAATGCTCCTCTCTGCCCGAGAGGAGCTTTCGCTGTTTTTATGACGGAATGAACGGAACATAATAGACGGAACAAGGAAAGGGTGCGAATGCTCGAACAGTTCGTAGCGGTGATGCCGGGCACGCTGGGGCCCGCGTTGCTGGTCATGTGCATGAGTGTGATGCTGACCGTCGGCGAGGGGCGTGACAAGCCGATCAGCTCCCGATGGCGTCTGTGGGGAATCCTCATCGGATTGGTGGCGGCGATCGTGTTCGCCGGACTGCGTGCATCCGCGGTGATTAACCAGCGTACATTCATCAACTACCCGGTGCTGTGGTGCTGCGTGGTCATCGACCTCCTGCTGATCGTGTTGGTGTTCGTGAACCGACTGATCACCCGCAATTGGCGTCGGCACGCCGCGGTGATGCATCTCGCCAATCTGGTGGCGGCGTTGGGCATCGCGCTCACCGTGTTCTATGCGCTGCCGGACGTGATCCTGCAGCTGACCATCTGGGTCGAGCCGGGAGACCCGATCTTCACGTCCGATATGCTGCTGCGTGCGCTCGGCTTTGTGCTGGGCATCATCGCGTCCGCGGTCATCGCCGCGATCTTCCGCACGATGCGTTCGACGGCGGTCCGTCCGGCGTTCCTGTCCGCGGTGCTGGTGGTGCTGGTGATCCAGCTGATGCAGCATCTGACCGGCCTGCTGCAGATCATGCAGGCCCGCACGCTGCGGTTCCCGCACATCGCGTTCGTGATGCTCGCCTGGCTGATCAACAACAAGTCCGGTTTGATTATGGCCCAAGCGTTTATATTCCTGATTCCCGCCGTCGCCTCGGTGGTGGCCGGCTTGCGTATGCCGGTTTCTGCGAAGCGACTCGCGGCTGACGTCAATGCGGCCACGGTGCGCAAGCACAAGGCGTTCCGGCGCCGTGCGATCGCCGCCGCCGCATGGAGCATGGTGGCGATGATCGGCGTTGCCGCGACGCTGACCTTGGGCGTGGCCGCAATCAACCAGCAGCCGACTCTCTCGCCGCCGGAAGCGTATTCGCTCAAGGACGGCGTGGCCACGATCCCGTTCGGCCAGGTCGAGGACGGCCATTTGCACCGCTTCGAATACAAGGCCAAGGACGGCACCGTGATGCGCTTCATCATCATCAAGAAGAACGGCGGCGCGTACGGCATCGGCCGCGACGCCGGCGAGAACTGCGGCGACGCCGGATACTACGAGAAGGACGGCAAGATCATCTGCAAGAAGTGTGAGGTGGCCATCAACCTGGCGACCATCGGCTTCAAGGGCGGGTGCAACCCGATCCCGTTCCCGTACAAGACCGGTAGCGGCAAGATCACCATTCAGACCGCCGACCTGGACGCGCTGAGCGCCCACTTCCAGTAAGGCAGGAAGGGGTTTAGACCATGTTCTTTCTGAGAATGATCAGGCGCTCGTTCACCCGCCAGTTACGCAGGCGCCTGCTGATCGCGCTGACCGTGTGCCTGTCGGCCACGGTGTCGGTGTCGATGCTGGGCGTCGTGTTCGACGTGGGCGACAAGCTCAACGCCGAGTTGAGCACGTATGGCTCGAACATCACCGTGCAGCCGAAGTCCGATGCGGGAGTGTCCGACCTGTACAACATGGAGGGCGGCCCGCAGTCCGACGCGGACCCGACCTCGTTCCTGAAGGAGTCCGACGCGGCGAAGATCAAGACGATTTTCTGGGCGTTCAACATCACGAATTTCGCGCCGCAACTCAACGTCCACGCGCAGGTGAACGGCACGGCGGCGGCGGTAGTCGGCACGTGGTTCAACAAGACGCTGAAGCTCGCGTCGGGCGAGACCACCGTCGTGGGCGTCGACGGCATGCGCTCATGGTGGAAGCTCGACGGCAGCTGGCCGAGGGATGACACCGATCAGGGCGTGATCGGCACGACGCTCGCGCAGCAGCTCGGCGTGGGACGCGGCGATACGGTCACCTTGCGCAAGACCACGGCGGCCGGGAACACGCACGAGCAGAAGATTCGCATCACCGGCGTCTACGATTCCGGCGACGACGACAACAGTGCCATCTACATCTCCTCGTCGGTGGCACAGGTGCTGTCGGACCTGCCGGACTCCGTCGACAAGATCGAGGTGAAGGCGCTGACAACGCCGGAGAACGATCTGGCGCGCACGGCGGCCCAGAACCCCGCCGCACTCAGCCAAGACGAGTGGGAGACCTGGTATTGCACGGCATACCCCAGCTCAATCGCCTATCAGATCGAGGAGGTCATTCCCGGCGCGGTCGCCAAGCAGGTGCGGCAGGTCGCCGCGCTGCAGGGCAACGTGCTGCAGAAGACCCAGGCCGTGATGATCCTGATGACGGTGCTGAGCCTGCTCGCCGCGGCCGTGGCAGTGGCCAACCTGATGGTCGCCTCGATCGGCGAGCGGTCGAGCGAACTGGCCCTGCTCAAGGCGATCGGTGCGACCGATGGCGCGGTGTCGCGCCTGATGATGGCGGAGACCGCGGCGATCTCGCTTCTGGGAGCCATCGTCGGCGCCGCTTTGGGCTCGGGCGTGGCGCAGATCATCGGGCAGGTGGTGTTCGGTTCGGGCATCACCATGCGCCCGATGGTGTTCGTGCTGGTGTTCGTGCTGCTGGCGCTGACCGTGCTGCTGGCATCGGCGTCGTCGATTCGCTCGATTCTGAGCCTCAAGCCGGCGGAGGTGCTGCATGGACGCTGATCGTAAGACGATGATGAAGGAGGCGTGCTGAGATGACCAATACCGGTATGTTCTTCAGGATGCTGTTGAGTGCGGTGTTCCGCAGGCGGTCTCGCGCGGTCATGGCCGTGGTGGCGTCGCTGGTCGGCGCCGCTACGCTGTTTTGTCTGGCGATGAGCTGCATCGCCGTGCCGCAGCAGATGAATCAGGAGATGCGAGCCTATGGCGCCAACCTGATCGTGACGCCGCTCGCCGATTCGGAGAACGGCAAGTCCGGCATCGATGACGCGATGGTCGAGCACACCACGGAGATGGTGAGCGCCAAGGGCTCGGAAAAGCACGCCACGTACCGTTACGAGAACGTGCGCGTCAACGCGGCCCCGTACGTGATGGCCGGCGTCAACCCCGCGCAGGTCAGGAACCTCAACCATCATTGGGTCGTCGACGGCTCCTGGCCGTCCTCGGGCAAGGTGCTGGTCGGCCGGGACGTCGCCGATGCGATGGGCTTGAAGGTCGGCGGCAGCATCACCATCGGCTACCGCGCATCAGACAACGCCGCGTCCTCGGGACAGGCGAGCCAGTCCGGCACTGACGGCACCGATGGCACGGCGCAGTCCGGCACTGGTGGCACGACGCAATCCGGCGATGAATCCGCGCAGTCCAGCTCCACCGGCGCCCAGCAGACCCAGAACGGCCACGTCTCCAGCGACATCATGGACACGTCCGGCACCGAGTTCCGTGTGGCCGGCATCGTTGACACCGGCGGCAGCGAGGATTCGATCATCTACGCGCTGGCCGGCGACGTGGACAAGCTCACCGGCTCCACGCGCGGCGTGGACGTCATCGAATACTCGTCGGGCGCCTCGGACCTCACCGCGCTGGTCAACAGCATCAACGATATGACGTCGATGCATGTCAAGGCGCAGCAGGTCACCAAGATCACCGCTTCCGACACGCGCGTCATCACGATGCTGCAGACGCTGTTCTGGATCGTGTCGCTGGTTGTGCTGGTGTTCACGCTGGTCGGCGTCGGCACCACGATCAGCTCCATCGTCTCGCAGCGGCGCAACGAGAGCGGGCTGCGCAAGGCGCTCGGCGCGAGCTCGCATGCCATCGGCGTCGAGTTCTATGTGGAATCGGCGGTGTATGGCCTGCTCGGCGGCCTGCTTGGCACTGTGACAGGCTATGGCATGGCCCGCTGGCTGTGCGCCACCGTGTTTGAGCGTTCCATCGGTTTCAACTGGTGGCTCGCCGTCGTGTCGGTGGTGTTCAGCGCGCTGGTCGCCGTCGTCGCATCCATCCCCCCGGTGCATCGCGCCACGCGCATCGACCCCGCGGTCGTGCTGCGCGAGGAATAGTTGGAATAGTTAAGGAATAATCATGGATATGCTGCTTGAACTCGATCATATTTCCAAGATCTACGGCGACCTGCATGCGGTCGATGATCTGAGCCTGACCGTTCCGCAGGGCGAATGGCTGGCCATCGTCGGCTCGTCGGGTTCCGGCAAGACGACGCTGATGAACATGATCGGCTGCATGGACACGCCGAGCAAGGGCTCCGTTTCGCTGGAGGGGCGCAAGCTGGAGGATCTGAACGCCGGCCAGCTCGCCGACGTGCGCAAGAACCTGATCGGCCTGGTGTTCCAGAAGTTCTATCTGGTGCCGCACCTGACGGCCGTCGAGAACGTGATGGTCGCGCAGTACTACCATTCGGTCGTCGACGAGAAGCAGGCCCTTGAGGCGTTGAAGAAGGTCGGTCTGAAGGACCGCGCCCACCATCTGCCGAGCCAGCTGTCCGGCGGCGAGCAGCAGCGCGTGTGCGTCGCGCGTGCGCTGATCAACAACCCGAAGCTGATTCTCGCCGATGAGCCCACCGGCAACCTGGACGAGAAGAACGAGAAGATCGTCCTCGACCTGTTCCGCCAGCTGCATGAACAGGGCACCACGGTCATCGTGGTCACCCATGACGCTCTCGTGGCGAGTTGCGCCCAGCGTGAAATCATGCTCAACCACGGCGTGCTCGTGGGCGAGAAGTGGAATGATAAAAATGCACGTGATGCGTACGTAGCGGCCGGTGGCAAGCCTGCGTCCACCGGTTCTGACGCCGAAGGTGCGCAGCATGGCGATTCTTCCATTGATTTCATTGATCCTACCAAGGCGGCGAAGACAGGTGGTGACCATGAGTGACGGCAGCGCTCTGCAGCATGACGGGCTTGCGGACGGCGGTTCCCCGTCGAAATCCCGCATGCTAAAGAGCGTGACGGTGGCGGCCGCGGGACTGATCGCGGCGACCACGTTGCTGGCCGGTTGCGGCGAGCCCAAGGCCGCGCCGATGAACGACGAGTATGCCGGCAATTCCGGCGAGACCGAGAAGTCGCAGGAGAGCGAGTCCCAGTCATCGAGCGGCTCCGACAGCTCCTCCAAGCGCAAGTCCACGACCTCCGACAAGAAGGACACCGGCAACTACAAGGACGGCACCTATTCGATCAACGGCCAGTACGGGCCGGTCGGAGAGGATTCCATCGACGTGCACCTGACCATCGCCGACCAGAAGGTCGAGAAGGTCGAGATCGTGGGGCATCCGTTCACGACGATCTCCAAGAACCACCAGAATGACTTCGCCGAGGCAATCAATGGCGTGGTCGATGGCAAGCCGCTCAAGGACCTGAAGGTCGACAAGGTGGCCGGAGCCAGCTGGACGTCGGATGCCTTCAACACGGCGTTGGAGGTCGCGCGGCAGGAGGCCTCGATTCAATAATCGCATGTCGGTTCGTATGGCGCTTGGGTGGCATGGCATGTCGCCCAAGCGCCATTGTCGTATAAGGGGCGTCGAGGCGCACGATATTACGATTATCATGTACGATTGTACATGTTGTTATTCGAATAACCGTGTGTTGTGCGATAAAATCATGATGTCATGGGATGCGGTGTCTCTGGCGGTGATGGGGGCCGCTGCATCGGGCGGAATCAGACGGTAGGAGGAATGATGGCTCAGGATTACCGCGAATTGGCCACGACTCTCAGAGGCCGTATCGATGCCGGTGAGTTCCGGCAGACCGGGAAGCTGCCCACCGAGGACCAGCTGATAGAGGAGTACCAGACCACGAGGTACCGCGTGCGCAATGCCATCGCGGTGCTCGCCGAGGCCGGCGACGTGTTCCCGGTGCGGGGCAGCGGCGTGTTCGTGCGCGAGGACCGTGAGGGCGATTACCTGTCGATCGGCACCACGCGCGGCATTTCCGCGGAGTACCCGCATCGCAAGGTGACGTCCGTGGTGCAGGAGTTGTCGCTGCTGCAGGCTGACTCCGTGCTGGCCAAGCGCATGCACTGCGCCGAGGGTGATCAGGTGTGGCGTGTCGTGCGTCTGCGGCAGGTCGACGGCAATCCGCTGGCATATGAGACGGCGTGGTATCTCAAGGAATTCGTGCCGTTCATCAATGAGCAGATCGCCGAGGGGTCGCTGTTCGGGTACGCGCGCAACGACCTCGGTCTGAATTTCGGCTTCGTCGACAAGGTGCTGTACGCGGGCAAGCTGGAGGCGGACGCGGCCCGGGTGCTTGGTCTGAACGAGGGTGATCCCGCGCTGTACCTGGAGGATGACTCGTTCCTGACCAACGGCCGTCTGTTCAACTCCTCGTTCATCGCATACCATTACGTCAACGCGAGGTTCTTCACGATGACCTCGATGCGCTGACGCGCGGCAGCCGGCTCCGCTCGTAAGGCCGCATGGCCGCCACGACCATCGACGAAAGGCGGACGACGATGTCCAAGATCATCCTGTTTGACGTGGACGGCACACTGGTCGACTACGACAACAACCTGCCGGACTCGGCCGTGAGGGCCATCCGCGCGGCCTTGAATTCTATCTGGAAAGCAACAACGGCCTGTTCGCCAGCGAGGGCTTCGAGGAGGGCGCGCTCGACGCCATCCGCGAGTATTCCGCCCGCAAGGGCAAGGAGAACGTCAATCGCCTGACCGTGCGCGAGGCGTTCCCCGACATGATCTTCGACGGTGAACTGTACCGGGACGACGTGAACAAGATCAGCTACGTGCTCGGCTCGTACCAGGACTTCCTCGACACCCGCGGGCGTTTCCCCGACCTCGAATCGGGCACGTGGGGCGGTAGGGGAGCGACGGCGCTGTTCGGCGATCTCGGAGTCAAGGGCATCACCAAGGCCCATGCGATTGACCGGCTGCTCGCGCATCTCGGCGCGAATCGGCAGGACACCGTCGCGTTCGGCGATGCGGCCGTCGACATCCCGATGCTGGAGTACTGCGCGGTCGGCGTGGCGATGGGCAACGGGTCGGAGGACATCAAGGCGATGGCCGGCATCGTCGCCGGCGATGTGGAGGAGGACGGGCTCGCCCGCGCTTTCGAACGGCTCGGCCTGATGTGAGCCGTCGAAGTAAAAACGATTAATTTATTCGAATAAATTTTGACCACCGGCGTGTCGCAATCTTGACCAGTGAGCGCTGACAATGGCTGAATTATGCCGATAATCGGTGTAATAACAGCGATGTGACCATATTTGACAGGATTTCCATAATCCGTATACTAAAAGCACAAGTTATTCGAACAACAAAAAGTATATCGAATAACTGAAGGCTGAAAAGCCGTGCTGGAAGTACAACAGAAGATGCGGACTACGAAGTCCGCAGATGTCCAAGGAAGGACTCCTGTGATGAAGGAAAGGTTCACCAACGTCGCGCAGAAGACGCTTGACGTGTTCGTGAAATTCGCGAGCACCAAAGCCATCACCGCGCTCAAGGACGGCTTCGTGCTGTCCATGCCGATCACGCTCGTCGGCTCGATCTTCCTGCTGATCGCAAACCTGCCGATCACCGGCTACACCGATTTCATGGCCCGGATCTTCGGCAGCGATTGGAATCTGGGTCTCAACCAGATCAACAACTCCACGTTCAACGTGCTCGCGATGGTCATCGCCGTCGGCATCGGCTACTCCTACGCCCGCAACGAGAAGATGGACGGCATCTCCTGCGGCATCCTGACGCTGGTCTCGTTCCTCATTGTCTCGCCCTCCACGCTGACGGTCACCAGCGACACCATCAAGGCGCTGGGCGGCGACACCGCCACCATCTCCAACGTCCTGCCGAACACGTGGATGGGCGGCAACGGCATCATCTCCGCCATCATCATGGGCCTGATCGGCTCGTGGGTCTACACCACCTGCATCAAGAAGAACCTGCGCATCAAGATGCCCGACGCCGTGCCCGAAGGCGTATCGAACGCCTTCTCCGCGATGATCCCCGGCTTCTTCATCATGTGCTACTCCGCGATCATCTACCAGGTGTGCCAGGTCTTCGGCGGCGTTTCGCTGACCGAGCTCATCTTCAAGATCATCCAGACCCCGATGCAGGGCCTGACCGACAACTGGGCCGGTGCCATCATCATCGTGCTGCTCATGTCGCTGCTGTTCTGGTGCGGTCTGCACGGTCCGAACATCGTCTCCGGCATCATCTACCCGGTGCTCACTGCCAACTCGCTGGTCAACCAGAACCTCATGGACCAGGGCATCAAGGCCACGCAGGCCAACGGCGGCCACTATCTGGTGCCGCAGCTCATCGACTGCTTCTGCAAGTTCGGCGGCGTCGGCCTGACCCTCGGCTTCATCGTCGCGGCGCTGCTGGTCGCCAAGTCCGCCCAGGTGCGCGAGCTGTCCAAGCTGTCGCTCGCCCCCGGCATCTTCAACGTGAACGAGCCCATGATCTTCGGCCTGCCGATCGTCTACAACCCGATCATGCTCATCCCGTTCATTTGCGCCCCGCTGGTCGCCGTGATCCTCACCTACGGTGCCATGGTCATCGGCTTCCTGCCCGCCTTCGGCGCCATGCAGGTGCCGTGGACCACGCCGCCGATCATCTCCGGCTTCCTGCTCGGCGGATGGCAGGGCGTGGTGATCCAGGTGCTGATCTTCGCGGCCTCCATCGCCATCTGGTTCCCGTTCGTCAAGATGCAGGACAAGATCTGCCTCAAGCAGGAGCAGGACGCCGCGGCCGAGTAACCGTCAGGCCGCCGGCCGGCCACTGCGGCCGGCGACCGGTCCGCACGACACAACTTCAACCCAACCCCCTCAACAAGCCAACAAGTCAACAGCGCGGCCGCAAGGCCGCACCCCACGAAAGGAAACCATCATGCATATCGTCCTTTGCTGCAACCAGGGAATGTCCACCTCCATGCTCGTCAAGAAGATGCGCGAAGCCGCCGCCAAGAACGGTGTCGACGTGCAGATTGACGCCTACCCGATCTCCGAGATCGAGGAGAAGGCTCCCGACGCGGCCGTCATCCTGCTCGGACCGCAGGTGCGCTTCGAACTGAACCGTGTCAAGGGCCTGTTCCCGAACATCCCGGTCGAGTCCATCAACCCGCAGGACTACGGCCTGGTGCGCGGCGAGAACGTGCTCAACCACGCGATCGAGCTCGCCGGCAAGTGATCTCCCTCTCCCGGCGTCGCCCGATACGACGGTGCCGGGCATTCCCTCCCTCATTCCCCACCACCCAACCCCACGAATGACCGTCCGCCGCGAGCCGGTGACCGGCGCGGCGAACACCGACGAAAGGACAGTCCAATGGCGGACGCACCCGAAACCCTTGACATGGAAGTGCTGTGCATGCAGATGATCGTCGCTGCCGGCTCCGCGAAATCCGATTACATGGAAGCGCTGCAGGCCGTCAAGTCCGGCGACTATGAGACCGCCGCCGCGAAGATGAAGTCCGGCGCCGAACAGTACGCGGTCGGCCACGAACAGCACGCGC
>SKEP01001329.1_pt1 | contig 13333 bp, 9 predicted proteins | sample 4826901 | NCBI WGS metagenome assembly SKEP01 (sample SAMN11008806, study PRJNA524170) | human gut metagenome | biome: Human fecal sample; material: Feces; isolation source: fecal sample from pouch patient p4, p43, p49, p54, p55 | host: Homo sapiens | place: Israel: Tel-Aviv | collected 2014-03-20
CCGTCCGCCGAAAACTACCTGGTGCCCAATTCCGCTTCCGCCGCCGCTGATGGCAATGGTTCCAACGATGGCGATTACAAGAATTCGGAGTTCGATGACCTGTGCTCCAAGGCTGCTGCCGCGCAGACCACCGATGAGGCCAATAAGCTGTACCAGCAGGCTCAGGAAGTGCTGCTCAACGATCTCCCGGCCGTTCCGCTGTACTACGCCAACGCCTACGGTGTGGCTGCTACCGGCGTTTCCGGTTTCGAAATGAACTGGCAGAACCTGCCGGTCTACGAGAACATGACCAAGTCCGGCAAGTGAGCCGATCTTCGTGAGTGAATCTCGCTGAGCCAATTGCAGGAAGGGGCGGATCATATCCGTTCCTTCCTTTCCATGTAATACGCACCGTTTCAGGGTGACATCAGTGTGGCCAAGAGGCGTCAGGGGTAGATGCCGGTAGCCAAGCATTTTTCCCAGCTGATTCCCATGAAACTGCAATATAAAGCAGTTTGTTGTGTGTTGCCACAAAACTTGCGGGGTAAATCGTTAACCTTCCCCGATGATTATGAGTAATAATCTGAAAAAGGTTGACAATGAATAAGCAAAAAAGGAGAAACCAATGGGCAGATATCTTCTGCGACGCATTCTGCAGATGATCCCTGTGGTTCTCGGCACGACGCTTTTGGTGTACGCCCTGGTGTTCGCGTTGCCGGGCGACCCGGTTAAGGCGATGTTTGGCGATAAGCCGGTCAATGAGGCCGTCGCCGCGCAGATTCGTGCCGAATACAATCTGGATAAACCGTTCATCGTGCAGTATTTGCTGTTCCTGAAAAATGCGCTGACTCTTGACTTCGGCAAGACTTTCTCCGGTCAGCTGGTCATCGACCAGATCGGACGTGCATTCCCGGTCACCATCAAGCTTGCGCTGATGGCTTTCGTGTTCGAAGCCGTGTTCGGCGTGATCTTCGGCGCGATTTCCGGCCTGAACAAGGGCAAGTGGTGCGATACCGTGATCCTGATTATCTCTCTGTTGCTCATCTCCGTACCGACCTTCGTCACGGGCTTCCTTGCCCAGTATTTCTTAGGCGTGAAGTTGCGTCTGCTTCCAGTTACGGCCGGTGCCAATCCAGGATTCATCGACCTGCTGATGCCAGCAATGGTGCTTGGATCTGTGTCTATGGCATATATCATCCGATTGAGTCGTTCGGAGATTTCTTCCAATATCGCGCTTGACTATGTGCGCACCGCACGTGCCAAAGGCATGGACAACAGGTCGGTCATGAATCGTCACGTTTTGCGTAACTCCATGATTCCTGTCGTCACTTACCTTGGTCAGGATCTTGGCGCACTGATGGGCGGTGCCATGATTTCCGAAACCATCTTCAACGTGCATGGCATTGGTTACCTGACTTATCAAAGCATTCTCAAGGGTGAAGGCAATCTGGTGGTGTCCATTGTGACTCTGCTTATGCTGATCTTCGCAGTGTGCAACCTGCTGGTCGATATGCTCTATGCGGCGCTTGATCCGCGAATCCGCTACGCGTGAGTTGGGAGGATTGAACAATGACTGATATGAACGAGACGAATCTTTCTCACGCGCTTCCGGGACAGGAACGATATGTTGCTCCTCTCGAGGAGACGCCGCTTAAGGACGTTGACTCGGTAGATGAGTCCGCACCGGCTTCAAGCCTTTGGGCTGACGCATGGCGTACCCTGCGCAAGAACCCGATGTTCATCATTTCCGCTGTGCTTATTGTGTTCATTATCTTCGTGGCGCTGTTCCCAGGAGTGATGACCAAGCAGAATCCGAACTACTGCACGCTTGAGAACTCCTTGGAACCGGCTTCGAAGGGACATCCTTTCGGATTTGATCTGCAAGGCTGCGATGTGTACTCCCGCGTGGTGCATGGTACTCGTACCTCGCTGAGCGTCGGCGTGTTCGCTACGGTGCTGGTGGTGCTGTTGGGTACGCTGATCGGTGCGTTGAGCGGTTTCTTCGGAGGCTGGGTCGACACCATTCTCAGCCGTTTGACCGATATTTTCCTGGCTTTGCCGATTTTGCTTGGTGCCATCGTGGTGCTGCAGATGTTCAAGACCAACGATTCCATTTGGAAGATTATTCTGGTCATGACGTTATTCGGCTGGACATCCGTTGCGCGAATTGCGCGAGGCGCTGTTATGGAAGCTAAGAATCTGGAGTTCAATACGGCTTCCACCGCACTTGGCTCCACGCCGTGGCGTAACCTGTTCCGCCACATTCTGCCGAATTCCTTGGCACCGATCATTGTGGTGGGCACAACGTCTCTGGCTACATACATCGTGTTGGAAGCAACATTGAGCTTCCTTGGTGTGGGTCTGCCGACCACTACCGTCAGCTGGGGTGGCGACATCTCCAATGCGCAGTCCATTCTGCGTACCGATCCGATGGTGCTGTTCTACCCGTCCGCGGCACTTGCCATCACTGTGCTTGCCTTCATCATGATGGGTGACGCCGTGAAGGATGCGCTTGATCCGAAGAGCCGTACGTGAGTGTAAGTGAGGGATATTCGATGACTGAAATGAATACCGAAAACAAGCTCGAGGCCATGCAACGTGCCAACGGTCCGCTGCTGGAAGTCAAGAACCTCCAGGTCGACTTCACCACTGATGATGGCCAGCCGGTACATGCGGTTCGCAACTCCTCTTTCAGCGTATACCCGGGTCAGTGGGTGGCTATCGTTGGTGAGTCCGGCTCCGGCAAGTCCACGTCCGCTATGGCGGTGCTTGGTCTGCTTCCGGGCACGGGCCATGTGGTCGGAGGATCCATCAAGCTTGACGGCGAGGAAATCTCCGGTTACAAGCAGAGGGATTTCGACAAGTTGCGCGGCAACAAGATGGGTCTTGTCCCGCAGGATCCGATGAGCAACCTGAACCCGGTGTGGCGTATCGGTACCCAGGTGAAGGAGGCTCTGGCCGCCAACAATATGGATATCGCCCATGAGAAGCGTTCCTCGCTGTCGAAGGCTCTCGCCGATGCCGATGTCGAACTTAAAGGCAACGACGATGAAACTTTCCTTGGCTCCAAGGAGCTTCCTGAGCTGTTGTCCGCGGCGAAGGAAGCGCTGTCCAAGATCGGTAAGACCGGCGACGACTTCGACAAGACCGTGGCGTACTTCGAGTCGGAGTGGGTCCCAGGATCTGAAACGCGTTGGCGCGTGGCCGACGACCTGATCAAGGTCGGCGTGGCCGAGGATGACGCTTGGTACATCGCCAAGAAGTATGTAATCGGCTCCACCATGGATGACCGCATCGCAGGTCTTCTTTCTGAGGCTGGTCTGCCGGATGCCGCCACTCGTGCACGCCAGTATCCGCACGAGTTCTCCGGTGGTATGCGCCAGCGTGCGCTCATCGCCATCGGCTTGGCATGCCGTCCGGAACTGCTGATCGCTGACGAGCCGACCTCCGCGCTTGACGTGACCGTGCAGAAGAAGATTCTTGATCATCTCCAGATGCTCACCGATTCGTTGGGAACCGCAGTGCTGTTCATCACCCATGACTTGGGTTTGGCGGCTGAGCGTGCGCAGCACATCGTGGTTATGTACAAGGGGCAGGTCGTTGAATCCGGCCCGTCTCTGGAAGTGCTGCAGCATCCGCAGCATCCATACACCAAGCGACTGGTGGCGGCGGCGCCGTCGGTGGCCTCGCAGCGCATCATCTCCGTCAAGGAGCATGGTGGCGATGCCAGCGGCGTGATGGAACACAAGGTGAATGAAGATTCCCTGAAGTCCGGCGAATCCATCATCACGGTGAATCATCTGACACGCGAGTTCAAGCTGCCGCGCAAGAAGGAGATGTTCAAGGCCGTTGACGATGTGAGCTTTTCCGTCAAGAAGGGTACCACGCTGGCAATTGTGGGCGAGTCCGGTTCCGGCAAGTCCACGGTGGCCAACATGGTGCTGAAGCTGCTTGAACCGACCTCAGGCACCGTCACTTATGAAGGCAAGGACATTTCCGGCTTCCAAGGCAAGGAATTGCTTGACTTCCGCCGCCACGTGCAGCCGGTGTTCCAGAATCCGTATGGCTCGCTTGACCCGATGTACTCCATTTACCGTTCCATCGAAGAACCACTGCGTATCCACGGCATTGGAGACAAGAAGAGTCGTGCTGCCCGCGTGCGTGAGTTGCTCGATATGGTGGAACTGCCGTGGTCCGTGCGTTTCCGCTACCCGAACGAGCTTTCCGGTGGTCAGCGTCAGCGCATCGCCATCGCACGAGCCATGGCTCTCGATCCGGACGTGATTGTCTGCGACGAGGCCGTATCCGCTTTGGACGTGCTGGTGCAGGATCAGGTGTTGCGATTGCTCAATGACCTGCAGACGGAAAAGGGCCTGAGCTACCTGTTCATCACCCACGATTTGGCGGTTGTGCGTCAGATCGCCGATGAGGTTGTGGTGATGCAGCACGGCAAGCTTGTGGAGCACGCCACCACTGACGAGGTCTTCGACCATCCGCAGAAGCAGTACACCCGTGATCTGCTTGGCGCCATCCCCGGCGGCAAGCTGCAGCTCGGTCTTGACTGATTTGATGCGATAACATCATCAAGATAAGCCTTCGGCATGTGCCGAGGGCTTTTCTTGTATGCAAGCTAGGCTAGAACGCTATGACGATCACTATCACGACTTCCAATGTGAACGGAATCCGAGCGGCAAAACGCAAAGGCATCGAGGAGTGGGCCGGACGCAACACACCTGACGTGTGGTGTATGCAGGAGGTGCGTGCCCCGCAAAACGAAATCGATCCTATTTTCGACGAATTCGGTTTCGAATACTCAACGGCGGGACGTATTTCCGATCAGAGCGAACTGCATCGTATGAACGAGATTTGCCGTATCAAGGGGCGTGCCGGCGTAGGTCTGTTGTCGGCATTGCCGGTTGTCGACAAACGATATGGATTGCCGGGACTTGAGGATGACGTCGATTCCGGCCGTTGGATCGAAGCGGACATGCAAACTCCACAAGGCTATGTCATTACCGTGGTTTGCGTGTATGTGCATGCGGGAAATACCGATGATCCGGAAAAAATGAAGCAGAAATACCGTTTCCTCGACACCATGCTGATACGCATGGAACAGTTGCGTGACGAGGCAGCACACGGCGGAAAACAAGCGGTGCTCTGCGGTGATTTCAACATCGCGCACACGCCGCTCGACATCAAAAACGCCAAAGCCAACGAAACGCATGCCGGATTCCTCCCCGAGGAGCGCGCATATGTCGACAAATGGTTGGGAGAACTGGAGTTTGTGGATGTGATGCGTAATCTCGCCGGAGACATCCAAGGACCGTACACATGGTGGAGCCAGCGCGGTCGTGCATTCGACAACAATGTCGGCTGGAGGATCGACTATCAGTTCGCAACACCGGAACTGGCGGAAACGGCCTGCGGATTCGTGATCGATAAGGCTCCGACCTACGACCTGCGCTGGTCCGATCATGCGCCGCTCAGCATTATGTATGACATTTAAGCCACTTTTTATCGTGAACAGACTGGGAATTGGAATATCACACCCCGATTCCCAGCCCATATTAAGCATAGGTGCTAGGCTATTCACGGTTGCAACTGTTATGAAATGAGGAACATCATGGGATTGTTTGGATTCGGTAAGAAGAAGCATCAGAGCAAGGAAGCTCTTGAAGCGGCCGCCGGAGAAAACGAAGAGGCTGTCGACGCAGCTGAAAACGTTGACGAAGCTCAGGACGTCGTGGCGCTTCCGGAGCCTTCCGCTGAATACGAGGGCCGCGGTGACGAGCATGGTCCGTGGGATGTGGAAGATGAGAACGTTCCCGACTACGACGAGTACCTCGATATGGGATCATATTATCTGCCGTTCCTGAAGGGCATTGAATTGCGAGTGAAGGCCAACCGTGCCACCCAGCAGGTTCTTGGCACCACCATCACCTACGGTTCCTCCAGTGTGGAGATTGAGGCATTCGCGGCACCGAAGACGCTCGGATTGTGGGATGACGTTCGTGCCGACCTGATTGAAGCCAACAAGGACGCGAAGGAAGTCGAAGGCGTATTCGGCACCGAACTGGCATTGCCGGTTACCGTCAAGGGTGGACGCAAGGTGCTTACCCGCATCGTAGGCGTCGACGGTCCGCGTTGGATGTTGCGCGGCATCTTCTCAGGCAAGGCTGCCACCGATCCTGAGGGTGAGGAAGCAAAGGCATTGAACCAGTTCTTCGCTGATATTGTGGTGGAACGAGGCGATGATCCGTTGGCGCCACGCGACCTTATTCCCATGCATCCGCCGGTCGCTCCGGCCGAACGCAAGGCTGCGAAGGCAGCTGCGGAAGAGGCTGAGCAGAAGACTGAGATTCCCGGCAAACCGAAGGGTCCATTCGACTCCGACCAGCAGGTTGAGGTCAAGACCACGCTGTCTCGTGGACCGATGTTCTCCGAAGTGCGTTGAGCCGCTTGAACCGATAGCTAATACGTATGGCTGAAACCGAAGCGAAAAAACGAACTGGTCTTGGTGCGCTTGCCGACGCCGGTAATACTGACGATTTTTCCGTGATCGACGCCATCGGCGGTCCGAGAGGCGTTATCGAATCGATGCTGCCGGGCGTCGTGTTCGTGGCACTGTTCGTCATCACGTCCAATTTGCAACTGACCATCGGCGTGTCCGCTGCGTTGGCCGTGCTGCAGGTGATCGTGCGCCTGTGCCAACGACAGTCCGTCATGGGAGCGGTATCAGGCTTGCTGGCAGTAGGTATCTGCCTGATCTGGGCATGGAACAGTCACGAGGCACGTAACTATTACATGTTCGGATTTCTCACCAACGCCTTTTACGTTGTTTTGCTGACGATTTCACTGCTGGTCCGGGTGCCTGGCTTAGGATTGGTCATCGAGTTCATCCGAACGTTACCGACTGAACATTTTCGTGCCTGGCTTGCCGATTGGCGAGGTGACAAGGCGCTCAATCGCGCCTATACCATCATCACCGCAATGTGGGTTGGAGTGTTCGCGCTGCGTCTGATCGTGCAGGTGCCGCTCTATCTCGGCAATCACGTCGGCTGGCTGGGAACGGCGCGTCTGCTGATGGGCATTCCGTTCTGGGCGCTCGCGATTTGGGTCTCGTATCTGATCGTGGCGACGCCAATGCACCGACATAAGATGATGCAGGAAGTTTCTGAAGACGATGCTGAGGCAGCACAAACTACCGAAATGAGGGAAGAGCACTGATGGAATCGACCATCCGCATTGAACGGTACGCCGACCAGGGTCGTTGCGTCGGTCATATTGACGGACGTGTTGTGTTCGTGCGATTCGCATTGCCGGGCGAACTGGTCCGTGTCGCATTGGACGAGCCGCATGATCGTGAGGATCGCTTCTGGACAGGCGAAGTGGTGGAAGTACTCGAAGCGAGCGAAGACCGTACTGATCCAATATGGTCGTTAGCTGGACCCCTTGCCATGGGCGGTGGCGTCGGCGGCGCTGACTTGGTGCATGTGTCGCTTGCAGGGCAACTGAAATGGAAAGTCACGTCGGTGGCCGAACAGATGGCAAGACTCGGCCACGTCGACGTGGAAGTGCCCATTGAGCGTATGTCGGAAGACGATGCGGAGCGAGGTTTGCATTGGCGTACTCGCATCGAGATGATTGCTGATGCTGATGGGCGTCCGTCGATGCACCGTCGAGGCACGCATGTGCGCGTTCCGATTGATACCATGCCGTTGGCCAGCCGTACGTTGCTGGAAGTGGCCGAACGTGAGCATGTGTGGGAAGGGAGCTTCGAACCGGGTTCCCAGATTCGTCTATCCGTTCCGGAACCTCGCGATAATGCGCCGATTTCAGACAATTACGCCGTGCTTGTGAACGGCGAGGTGGTTGCTGGAAGCCGTGAGCTTACGGAAAAGGTGATTGTCGCCGGCCGTGAATTCGAATACAACGTGGATGCAGGCGGTTTCTGGCAGATGCATAGGCATGCGCCGATCGCTTTGACCAACCATGTGATCGATTTGGTACGCGGCGAGCTTGACGGTGCCAAATCCGCATGTCTGTGGGATTTGTATTCCGGTTCGGGTCTGTTCACGCTGCCGTTGGCCACGCTGACGGCGGAGCGCACTCGCATGTTGAGCGTCGAAGGCGGCAAAACTGCGGTAAGGAACGCGCAACGTAATTTGAGGCACATTCATCTGGGTAATGTCGATGCGCGTGTGGGCGACGTGGCGAAAACACTTGCCAACGTGCGCAATGATCTCGCCAAGCCAGATGTGGTGGTGCTTGATCCGCCCCGTGCCGGCGCCCGCGCAAAGGTGTGCAGGCAGATTGCCGAAGCCGAAGCGAAAAGTGTGGTCTATATCGCATGCGATCCGGCAAGCCTTGCCAGAGATACCGCCACGCTCGTGTTACTTGGCTACGAATTGGCGGATATCCGCGCGTTCGACATTTATCCCATGACCCATCATGTGGAGACTGTGGCGCTGTTCAGAAAGCACGAACAGTGAGCATGCCGTTATTCGCAAGTCGTGCGTTTTCTGGAATGACTGCGATTGCGTTGTCTTGCGCGGCGCTATCTGGTTGCGTGCCGTCGAATGCCGCGGTGGGGGATACGCAATCTCCCAATACTGCGGTGGCGCACTCCATGGAGGATCGTGACAGCCTGTCCATCGCCATGATTGGATCGGATGATGTCACCGCCGATTCCATGGCAATGGATGCCATGGAAGCCGGTAAACTCAAGCCGGTGTACATTACCGTCTCGGGCACTGTGGACGCGCAATCCACCGCGCAGCAAGGCGTGCGTGACATGGCGCAACGCAAGGCCGACCTCATTATCGTCGCAGGAATCGACGCGAACGAAGCCAATGCCGAAAACTGGAATGATGCTTTGGAAACCGCAAGAACAGCGGGCGTTCCAGTGGTGCTTCTCAATCCTATCGCCGTGCCGAAAGACAACAAACTGTATGCGGCTACCATGACGGTCAACGATCGTATGACCGACGCGATACCGCTCGACGATGCTGCTGTGGCCGTGGCCAATAATGATCCTCACGACCGGGAAATGCTGGTAACCACGATTACCCCCTGATATGGTTTTGCGCCATGTCGGTATGAATGACCAGCAGTTCGTCTTTTGATGAAATACCCTGAAAATTCCCTGATTTTTACCTGTGTTTCACAAGAAGTTGACCGGAAAACGGGAGTGTGACGGTAGGCTGGCAATCATGAGCGAAAGTCGAACAATGCCCCTCATCGAAGAGACGGGGCTGACACAAGGCGAAGTGATCGCCCTCAGGGAAAGCGGATTGGACAATGTGGTCAAGGCATCGACCTCACGTTCGCTTATCGATATCGTGCGAGCCAACGTGTTCACCTTGTTCAACGGCATCATCTTTGCGGCCATGGTTATGGTATTGATCACTGGATCGTGGAGAGACGCGGTGTTCGGCATGATCATCATCATCAATACCGGCATAGGCATCTGCACCGAATTGAAAGCCAAGCGTACTCTTGACAAACTGTCGATTCTGGTGGCTTCCGACTATCTTGTGCACCGCGACGGCAAAGACGTTGAAATACCGCACAACGATATCGTGCTCGGTGATTTCATGTGGATCCGTTCCGGCGAACAGGTGCCCGCGGACGCGCAGATCGTGCACACTTGGGGACTGGAGCTGGACGAATCCATGCTTACCGGCGAATCACGGACCGTACGCAAGGGCGAAGGCTGCGATATTTTCTCTGGATCCACCGCCATCTCCGGCATGGCGTTGGTGAAAGTCACCGCCGTAGGAGAGCACAGTTACGCGGCCAAACTTACCGCACGGGCGAAGGTTTACAGGAAAACCGTATCCGACCTAAACAAGGGCATCAACACGATTCTGAAATTCATGACCTTCCTGGTGGTGCCGCTCTGCGTACTGCTCATTTGGTCGCAGGTACGCACTGTTGGCGGCTGGAATGTGGCCATTTCGACCGGCGAATGGCGTTCCGCGGTCATTTCCGCAGTGGCCGGTGTGGTCGGTATGATCCCTGAAGGCCTGGTGCTGCTCACCTCGCTGAATTTCGCGCTCGCAGCCATTCGTTTGGCACGTAAGAACACGCTGGTGCAGGAGCTGGAATCCGTGGAGACTCTCGCTCGTGTGGATTGCCTGAACCTTGACAAAACCGGTACTGTCACCGACGGCACCATCCGACTCGATTCGTTGGAATTGCTGGGTGTTCGTGGCCCCGACGACATGCGAGGCACCGTGAACGAGCATGACGTCAGACAGGCTCTATTCGACCTATCGAACGAAGGACAGCCCAACGGTACAGGGCAAGCGATTCTGTCTGGACTACGGGAACAGGGATTTGCGGACGGCACTGTCGAGGCACGAGTACCGTTCTCGTCGGCGCGCAAGTGGAGTTCGATCTATGACGGCAATGCAGTGTGGACGATGGGTGCGCCGGAAGTCATTCTTTCCCAAATCAACGGCGACCATGCTGACATACTCAAACAAGTCAATGATCTCGCCAATGACGGCAACCGTGTGCTGCTGGTCGCGCGAATCTACGGTGCAGCGCCCGACGATTACGAAACCGATCCAAAACTCAATCCGGCATCGTGCCCTGTCGCATTGGTGTGCTGTTCCGAACATATTCGCGCCGACGCCGAAGAAACGCTTGCATGGTTCCGTGAACAAGGCGTGCGTTGCCGCATCATCTCTGGTGACAATCCCGTAACCGTCGGCGCGATCGCAAGAAAAGTGCATCTGACCGGCGAACATGAACCACGATTCATGGACGCGCGTGAGCTGCCCGCTGACATTACGGAGCTGGCGCAAGTACTGGAAAACGTGGATGTGCTTGGGCGTGTGCTGCCCGATCAGAAAAAGGCGATCGTGGAGGCATTGCATGCAGGTGAGCATGTGGTGGCGATGACCGGCGACGGCGTGAACGACGCGCTCGCCATCAAAGAGGCCGATCTGGGTATTGCGATGGGCAATGCTGCGCCCGCCACCAAGGCCGTGGCACAGGTGGTGCTTGTCGATTCGAAGTTCTCACATCTGCCCGATGTGGTGGCGCGAGGGCGTCAGGTTATGGCCAATATGGAACGTGTGGCAAGCCTATTCCTCGTGAAAACCGTGTATTCCGCACTGATTTCGTTGGGCGTGGTGTTGACGCAGATACCATTCCCGTATCTGCCTCGCCACATCACATATGTGGGTGGATTGACGATTGGCATGCCGGCATTCATTCTTGCGTTGGCTCCGAACACGCGTCGTTATATTCCAGGATTCCTGAAACGCGTGCTGCATTTTGCTGTGCCCTGCGGTGTGGCGGTCGGATTGTCGATTTTGTCCACGTCGTGGCTGCTGCCGATATTCATGAAGTGGAATGTGCAGGATTCGGGTGCGCAGTTGGCGATGCTGCGTGGCGTCAACGCGATTATTCTGCTCATGATGGGAGTGTTCGTGCTTGCGCGGGTGGCAAAGCCGTTGCATTCGTGGCGTGGCATATTGGTATTGGCCTTTGCCGCAATTGGATTCGGGGGCATGCTCGTAAAACCGGTGGCGAATTTCTTCGCGCTGGTGGTGCCGACCGGGCAGATGCTGGCTGCGACGGCGGTGGCAATGGTGCTTTCGGCACTCGTGTTCTTGGTGTGTTTGCGTTTGGTGCCGAAAATTCCGAGTATTGTCCCATACTTTAAGAAGACACGCCAGAGCTGAATTAACTTGGCTGTATCGTAGGCGACGAATAATCAGCTGTGTTATACAGCCAAAAAGCTCGGAGGTAGCATGTCTGTGCGCGACGACCAGCTCGACACCCTGAAGGTGGACGGCAAGGATTATGAATATTACCGCATCGCAGATCTGCCGGGCATCGATCATCTGCCGTATTCGTTGAAGGTTCTCGTCGAGAACCTGGTACGTAACATCGATGGCGCCAACATCACGGATGATCATGTCAAGGCACTGTTGGATTGGGATCCGGCTGCACAGCCGAGTCATGAGATCCAGTTCACCCCGTCCCGCGTGGTCATGCAGGATTTCACCGGCGTGCCCTGCATTGTGGATCTTGCCACCATGCGTGATGCGGTCAAGGATCTTGGGGGAGATCCTGAGGTCATCAACCCGCAGGTGCAGTCCGACATGGTCATCGACCATTCCGTACAGATCGACAAGTACGGCATCGCCGACGCGGTCGAACAGAACATGGACATCGAATACCAGCGCAACGGCGAACGTTACCAGTTCCTGCGTTGGGGTCAGCAGGCATTCAAGAACTTCCGCGTGGTACCGCCGGGAACGGGCATCATCCACCAGGTCAATATCGAATATCTCGCCAAGGTCATCATGACCAAGGTCGAAGAAAACGGTGGCAAGACTCTTGCCTATCTTGATTCCTGCGTGGGCACCGACTCGCACACCACCACCGTCAATGGCTTGGGCGTGCTCGGTTGGGGCGTTGGCGGCATTGAAGCCGAAGCGGCCATGCTTGGACAGCCGATCTCCATGCTGGTGCCGCGTGTTGTCGGTTTCAAGCTTACCGGTTCCATTCCTGAAGGCGTCACCGCCACCGACGTGGTGCTGACCATCACCGATATGCTTCGCCAGCATGGTGTGGTCGGCAAATTCGTGGAATTCTACGGTGATGGCATCGCCTCGGTGCCGCTGGCCAACCGTGCCACCATCGGCAACATGGGTCCGGAATTCGGCTCCACCTGCGGCATTTTCCCAATCGACGGCGTCACTCTCGACTATCTGCGCTTGACTGGCCGTTCCGAAGAACAGATCGCATTGGTCGAAGCGTATGCCAAGGCGAACAAGCTGTGGGGCGACACCACCGATCCAAACTACGTCGAACCGCAGTATTCCGAATACCTGGAACTCGACCTCGGTACTGTCGTACCGTCGATCGCTGGCCCGAAGCGCCCGCAGGATCGCATCAAACTGTCTGAATCCAAAGCGAAATTCGTCGAAACCTTGCCCGCGTACGAAACGGACAAGACCGTGCAGGAGCCGGTTGCCGTTTCCACCGACTTCCGCGGTGACTTCGACATCACCAACGGTGATGTGGCGATCGCATCCATCACCTCGTGCACAAACACATCCAATCCGTCCGTGATGATCGCAGCCGGTTTGATTGCACGCAACGCGCATGCCAAGGGTTTGAAGCCCAAGCCGTGGGTCAAGACCTCGCTCGCACCGGGTTCCCAGGTTGTGGCCGACTATCTTAAGGCGGCTGGCTTGCAGGACGATCTCGACGCGCTCGGTTACCAGCTGGTCGGTTTCGGCTGCGCCACCTGCATCGGCAACTCCGGCCCGTTGCTGCCGGAAATCTCCGAAGCCATCAACGCCAACGATCTGACCGGCACCTCAGG
>SKEP01001335.1_pt1 | contig 13295 bp, 6 predicted proteins | sample 4826901 | NCBI WGS metagenome assembly SKEP01 (sample SAMN11008806, study PRJNA524170) | human gut metagenome | biome: Human fecal sample; material: Feces; isolation source: fecal sample from pouch patient p4, p43, p49, p54, p55 | host: Homo sapiens | place: Israel: Tel-Aviv | collected 2014-03-20
GCCAAGAGGAGGAGGGGAGTGTCGGTCGTACGCATCAGATAAGGGTCACAGGCTTGGAAGGGCTCCAGCACCTGCACCACCTTCTCGGACTTCAGTTTCATCAGACGAGCCAGTTCTACCACCTCGGGCGTGTCCACCACCATGGTGTGGGGCACAAGCCGGAAGTAGAGATCGAGGATGAGGACCAGCATGACAGGCTTCAATTCATGGTCTTCAGCCAATGGCAGAAAGAAGTCCTCAAACGTGTTGCGCACCTCCACCCCCTCGTAGAAAGCCTGCTCACAACCGAACCCCTTCATCTTCCGCAGCCGCGCAATGTCTTTTGCGAGCCGACGCGGCTTCTGGGCGTAAGTATTCCAGACCAATTGTAGCACCAGGCGGTCACGACGGTCCATCTCCTGCAGTTGCTGGTGGATGAATGGGGGCGGAAGATGTAGTTCCACAGCTAGATCAACAGCCTCACGCGCATACACCGCTTTCACGCCCGTAGGACGCTTCAGGTAGAGTTGCAACACGAGCAGCCAGTAGTCGTCGTTCCAAAGGGGATGGGTAGCCATACGCATTATCTTAGGTTTTCTATACTTTATCTTTAGATGTAATCCTTATCTACGGCGCAGGGCTGACCGGCCTGGTCAACTCGTTCACCGTTAATATAGATATCAAACGTCGGTCCGTTCGACCAACCGTCGTCAAAGTCCTGCTTGCTGCCTCCCAAGATCTTCACGTCGTCGAGGGAAAATTGCAGCGGGGAGACCTTCAGCGTAGTGGGATTTTCACCATCGATACCGATAAAGATTTTGCACTCAAAGTCAAACTCCACGACGCATTGTTTGCCACCAACATTGAGCGACAGCGACAGAGGCTCAGGTGCAAGGCGCACATAACCCTCCGACTCCTTGCTCGAAAGGCCTCCGGACAACCCATATCTGACCAACAGGTTCTGCAGCGGCGCAGAAGCAACAGCACGCGCCAGGGCCGTATCCTTCAGACAGGGCGCCACGAGACTGATGGGGAAATTGGGGATGGTAATGCGCTGGTCCCCATAGCCACCTACGACGTATTGCAGCGGCGCAGCAGAATCGGGGAGCATGGCCCGTATCACACTATCCTTTAAGACATCCTGCCCACCACGCAGGTCAGTGCGGTAGATGCGAAAGTAGCACATATCGTAAGTGCCTGCCATCGTGTCGCAGATCCGCTTCACGTTGGCCTCCCGATGGAAATAGCTATTGGTCCAACGTGGGGTCACACGGTGGCAGCTGCCCAACAGACAAACCGTCACAACGGCGAAAACAGAGAAAAGAACAGACTTCAATCTTTGTAGCTTCATATCTTTGAATTTTTAAATAACTGCCTTTAGATAACGAAATCTGCACCGAATTATTGCACCATTGGCCTTTTTATGACCTTTTGCCAACAAAAAAGAAGCACGACATGATGGAAAACGAGTCTTTTTTTGTAATTTTGCAACGGAATTGAAACAGTCAATGTGTACCAGCTCCTATTGATGATATCATCACAACAACATCACACAATATGCACACCAGCGACTATCTGATCATCTTCATGAAAGTTTTGGGCGCGTTGGCCCTGCTTATCTATGGCATGAAGGTTATGAGTGAGGCGCTCCAGAAGATGGCCGGCTCTCAACTGCGCCACATCTTGGGAGCAATGACCACCAACCGCTTCACAGGAATGCTCACGGGAATGTTTGTCACCTGTGCCGTCCAGTCCTCTTCCGCCACCACCGTCATGACGGTGAGCTTTGTCAATGCCGGTCTATTGACCCTTGCCCAAGCCATCTCCGTCATCATGGGTGCGAACATCGGCACCACGCTCACGGCGTGGATCATGTCGCTTGGCTTCAACGTCGATCTGACCATGGTCGTCTTTCCGGCCTTCTTTATCGGCATCATGCTCATCTATTCGAAGCGAAGGCGCTTCATCGGCGATTTCCTCTTTGGCATTGCGTTTCTGTTCTTTGCCCTTGTCCTGCTATCGGCAGCTGGCAAAGAACTTGACTTGGAACACAATCCCGACGCCATCCACTTCTTCTCCTCCTTTGACACCCATAGCCATTTCAACATAGTGGTCTTCGTGCTCATTGGCACCCTCATCACCTGCATCGTGCAGAGCAGTGCAGCTGTCATGGCCATCACCATCCTGCTGTGCTCCACGGGCGTCCTTCCGATCTACTTCGGTATTGCCCTTGTGCTGGGCGAGAACATCGGCACGACGGCCACGGCCAACCTCGCGGCGCTGGGAGCCAACACACAAGCTCGAAGGGCGGCCCTGGCCCACCTGGTGTTCAACGTCTTTGGCGTGGTCTGGGTGCTCTGCCTGTTCTATCCCTTTGTCGATGCGGTCTGTTCTTTGGTAGGCTACGATCCAACGGGCGCTGGTACCTCTCAGACACAGAAGGCAGTCCTCCTTCCGATTGTGCTGGCAGCGTTCCATACCTGCTTCAATGTCACCAACACCTTCCTGCTCATCTGGTTTATACCCCAGATAGAGCGTATCGTCTGTCTGATCATCAAGCCGAAGGCCAAGCAAGACGAGGAGGACTTCCGCCTGCGCTTCATCCAGGCTGGCATCATGAAAACCCCAGAATTTGCCGTACTGGAAGCCTCCAAGGAGATTCACTCCTTCTCTGGGCGCATCCATAGAATGTTTGGAATGGTGCGCGAGTTGCTCGGGGAGCAAGATGGCGAGGCCTTCGTCAAACTCTATTCGCGCATCGAGAAATACGAGGGCATTTCAGACAACATGGAGATAGAGATTGCCAAATATCTCGACCAGGTGAGCGACGCCCATCTGAGCGACGACACCAAGGAGAAGGTGCGAGCCATGCTGCGCGAGATCTCAGAACTGGAGTCTATCGGTGACGCCTGCTACAACATGGCGCGCATCATCAGCAGAAAGCGTTCGGGCAAAGATGAGTTTACCGAGGATCAGTACAACCATCTCCACCAGATGTTTGAACTGACCGACGATGCGCTGGAGCAGATGACACAGATCCTGGTGGCCCACCGCGGCAGCGTGGACGTCAACCGTTCTTTCAACATCGAGAACGAGATCAACAACTACCGCAACCAACTGAAGAACCAGAACATCAACGATGTCAATGAGCATAAGTACTCCTATGCCAGTGGCACGATGTATATGGACCTCATCAACGAGTGTGAGCACCTGGGCGACTATGTGGTCAATGTCGTTGAGGCGCGCATGGGCGTGAAGCAGCACGAGCCAGAACCAAACATAGACTAACGACCGCCCACACCCGCTCTACCAGCACAAGAAGCCCCGACTGTACAAACTCCTGTACCGTCGGGGCTTCTTGCCAATAGGCCTTCCTATAGCACGCCAGCAAGCCATTCTCCATTGACTCGAGCAAAACACAAGGGCCAGGAAGGATCGCTTGCAAAAAGAAAGGCTGACTCCTTTTGGGAACCAGCCTTTCTTTTTTTAGTTTATTTCTTGCAATAAGCAAGCCTTATTTCTTGCTCCAAGCGAGTTTACTTCTTGTTCAAAGCGAGGTCGAGGGCAACGGCGATAGCCACCGTAGCACCTACCATCGGGTTGTTGCCCATACCCAGGAAGCCCATCATCTCGACGTGAGCAGGCACTGAAGAAGAACCTGCAAACTGAGCGTCGGAGTGCATACGGCCCATGGTGTCGGTCATACCGTAAGAAGCAGGACCAGCAGCCATGTTGTCCGGGTGGAGCGTGCGGCCCGTACCACCACCAGAAGCCACTGAGAAGTAGGGCTTACCAGCGAGGGTGCGCTCCTTCTTGTACGTACCAGCTACCGGGTGCTGGAAGCGGGTCGGGTTGGTGGAGTTGCCAGTGATAGACACATCGACATCCTCGCTCCAGTTGATAGCCACACCCTCGCGTACGTCGTTAGCACCGTAGCAGTTGACCTTGGCACGAGGACCATCAGAGTAAGCCGTGCGATCCACGACCTTCAGTTCGCCCGTGTAGTAGTCGAACTCCGTCTTCACATAGGTGAAGCCGTTGATACGGCTGATGATCATGGCAGCGTCCTTGCCCAGACCGTTGAGGATAACGCGGAGCGGATTCTTGCGCACCTTGTTGGCCATCTCAGCAATCTTGATGGCACCTTCGGCAGCAGCAAACGACTCGTGACCAGCCAAGAAGGCGACGCACTTCGTCTCCTCGCGGAGCAGACGGGCAGCCAAGTTGCCGTGACCCAGACCCACCTTGCGGTCGTCGGCCACAGAACCAGGGATGCAGAATGCCTGCAGACCCACACCGATAGCCTCTGCGCAGTCGGCAGCAGTCTTGCATCCACGCTTGATGGCAATAGCAGCACCGCAGACATAGGCCCACTTGGCGTTCTCGAAGCAGATACGCTGCGTCTCCTCACACATCAGATAAGGATCCACACCTGCCTCGTCGCAGATCTGATTAGCCTCCTCTACGCTCTTGATGCCCTCGGCGTTGAGTGCTGCAAGAACCTGCGCCTCACGACGCTCCTGACTTTCGTAACTTACCTTTCTAATCATAATTATGTTTCTCCTTATTATTCTTTACGTGGATCAATCGCTTTAACAACACCCTGCTCGGCAGTGGTACGACCGTAGCTGCCCGTGAACTTCTTCACAGCCTCGTTGGCGTCCATACCGTTCTTGATGGCCTCCATCATCTTGCCGAGGTGAACATACTCGTAACCGCAGACCTGATTGTCCTTGTCGAGGAACTGGCGTGTGATGTAGCCCTCGGTCAGCTCCAAGTAGCGCGTACCCTTAGCCACCGTGCCATAGAGCGTACCCGTCTGTGAACGGAGACCCTTACCCAGGTCCTCAAGACCGGCGCCGATGGTCAGACCGCCCTCAGAGAAAGCGCTCTGCGTGCGTCCATAGACAATCTGGAGGAAGAGCTCGCGCATAGCCGTGTTGATGGCGTCGCAGACGAGGTCGGTGTTCAGCGCCTCAAGGATCGTCTTACCCGGAAGAATCTCGGATGCCATGGCGGCAGAGTGGGTCATACCCGTGCAACCGATGGTCTCCACGAGCGCCTCCTGGATGATACCGTCCTTCACGTTGAGAGACAGCTTGCAGGCTCCCTGCTGGGGAGCGCACCATCCCACACCGTGGGTGTAACCCGAAATATCAGCAATTTCCTTGGCATAAACCCACTTTCCCTCCTCAGGAATGGGAGCAGGTCCATGGTTGGGGCCTTTGGCCACAACGCACATGTTCTTTACTTCCGATGAATAAATCATAATAGAATTATTAATGTTTTGTATTGATAATATTTATACCGTTCACTTATCAAAAGACAGGCTGCTATCTTGTTGATGTTACCCTGTGAAAGGACCAACGCAACGCCGTGTCCATATTCGCGTACAAAGGTATAAAAAATAATTGATTCCTATACTAAATAATGGGGATTTTATTTCCCCAAGGGCTCTTTTTTGACTAAAAAATGCTAACTTTGTACACAGGTTGCGCCACTCCTGCCCGATGTGGCGAAATCAGAACACTTACACAGCGAAGGCCAGGCAGCTTCATCCGCCCCAAGGCCCCACTTCATAAGACGATACAAAATGAAAAATCATATTGGCAGGACGCTGCTGGTCCTCATACTACTTATCCATTCGCTTACATCGCTGGCCTCCAGCCAAAGTAAGTACACACCCCTCATCCGCCAAGTGAGGGGATGGCCGTCGGAAAAGATCCTCTCCAAGGGCGACCAGTTCTTGCAAAACAAGGAGGAGGACAAAGCCCTGGTGATGTACATGCTCGTCTGCTCTCGCACCAACGACCGCATGACCGACGAGGAACTGACCGACTGTTCGCTCGCCAACCTCAAGGTGGGCGACATCTTTTACGCCCGCGGCAACTATATCAACGCCCTGGAAAACTACCAGGAGGGTCTGAAACTCAGCGAGACTTCTGCCTCCAAGGCCCATCTGCCCTTGATCTACAAGAACATCGGTAACGTCTATTGTATGTTCAAGGACTATGGCAAAGGCTTCGATTATTACAAGAAAGCCTATCAGATCCGTCCGAAGAACGACAACGAACTCACGTTCAGGATCCTGGCCAACCTCTTTGGCGTATGCATCAACCGCAAAGACCTCGAAGGCGCAAAGAAATACCGCCAGCTCTTGTTTGCCACCCCTCGCCCCAACCTTCCCATCGACCAGTTCTTTCTCTCGTTCTCCACCGCCTTGATGGCCTCACAAGAGGCACGCTACGCCGAGTCTAACAAGATCCTGGTCAACCTCGCCGATTTCTGCAACCGAAACAAACTGCCCCCTACCTATATCTGCTCAGCCTACGCCGAACTCTACTCCAACTACCAAAACTTAGGCGACATAGATCAGGCCAAGCACTATATCAGCCTCTGCATCGATCATGCGGAGCGAGAGAAGATGCTCCACTACATCCCCGAGACCCTGCGCGACATGGCCCAGATACAGCGCAAGACGGGCAATGCCACGCTCGCTCAGCAGTATGAGAGGCAATACCTCAGTCTCATGGACTCCATCTACAACTCGCAGCGGTTCAACGTCGTGAAGAACCAGCAGTTCATGTACGAAGTCGATAAGACCGACAAGGAGATCACGCGCCTCCACCAAGAGGAGGAGATACACCGCCAAAACGCCCGCCTCTACCAGTTGCTCTTCCTCGTCAGCATCCTCGCCATAGTCCTTGTCTCTATGCTCCTCTTCTATGTGGTGCGCCAAAAACGTGATTTGGAGGCCAGCTACCGCAAACTCTACGACATCAACCGCAGTCACGTGGAGACGGGAGAGAAGAAAGCCCCACGCGCCACCAACCTCCTCAAGGAAGACCAAAAACAGCTGCTGCTCGACGGCATACGGAGAGTGATGGAGGAGACCGACGAATACTGCCAGCCAGAGTTCACCGTCGCCACCCTCGCCAAACTCATCGATTCCAACGAGCGCTACGTCTCCATGGTCGTCAACGACCACTTCGGCAAGTCGTTCACCGAGGTGCTCAACGACTACCGTATCAAGAAGGCCTGCGAGCGTCTGACAACCAATAATGCAAAGTATGCGCAGCTCACCATTGCCGCCATCGGACAGAGCGTCGGCTACAAATCGCAGACCACTTTCGTCAAGCAGTTTCGCAAGTGTACGGGCCTCACCCCCTCCGTCTATCAGAAGTTTGTCGCCGAGGACCGACGCAACAAAGAAACGGGAGCATAACTTTCTCCCGCTTCTTCGTTTTAGTCACCTAAATCTACCATTTTTGCCGATTCCATCGAAAAATCGGTTTATTTTGTACAAAAACCTGATCGTTTTTTACGCTTTAAAATCGTGTCATTTTAGGTCGTTCCTCTCCATTTTCGTGAAAGTGGAGAAGGGCGATTTGCGCCCTATTGGCCTATTGCTTACTTTTGCAGCGTCAATTCATCAACCAATACATCGCCTGCCGGTGGGATTCATTTAGCATGCAAGTAGTTCCACTGGTGGGTTTTAAAAAAAACTTATGCAAAACAAAAACCCATTCATGGCCATTGGAGTAGCAGTATCGGTATTATTGCTGCCGCTAAACGCCAAAGCCCAGAAAACTCCATCAGGGCTTAAAGATAGTAATCCTCCTACCGAGCTCCGGGTCTCTAAGAAGATGACGCCCGCGGAGCGCCAGGCAAAGATGAACGAACACATCACCAAGCACCCGTTATTGCACAAGAGACTCGTGCCTCAGATGGCGAAGAGAGACAGCCTCGTGCGTCTCAACCGCAACATCGAGGCCGGCATCAAGACAAAGCAGACTCCCCAAGTTCCTATATTAAGAGCCAAAGACGCAAAGCCCATGACTTTTTGGGGAAATGTGCTCTATGATGCCACTTGGGGTGCCGAGACTCCCGAGTATGGTATATACACCTTCGGCACCGAAGCTCCCATCTCCGTCAAGAAGCAGTTCCAGGATGAATTCTTCCGTGCCACGGGTGCGGGCGCATGGATTGAGGACAACCTCTACTTCGTCATGTACCAAAACTTCTGGGGCACCGATATGATCTACTTCTACCATTATGATACCAACACCTGGGAGAAGAAGGTCGAAAAACGAATCGAGGACTACTCCCTCATCGCTTGTGAGACAGCCGTCGCTGCCGACGGCACGGTCTATGGCTGCTTCCTCGATGGCAATGGTTCGAACAACGAGTTGGGTATAGCCGACTACGAGAACATCACCCGCTCCACCATTGGCCGCCTGCGCCATAGCTATGTAGCCATGGGTATTACCAGCGACAACATTCTCTATGGTATAGCCGAGGACGGCAACCTCTATAAGATCGACACCTCCACCGCCGAAGAAATTCTGGTAGGCCCCACGGGCAAACAACTGAAGAAGGCTGATGACAGTTTCTACTACCAAAGTGGTGAGATCGACCAGACTACCAACACGTTCTATTGGGATTGCGTGGATAGCAATCAGAAATCCACTCTCTATACCGTCGATCTCGCAACAGGTCAGCTGACGGAGATCGGCGACTTTGCCAACAACAATATCATATCCCTTCTTACTATTCCCAAGGCAAAGGCTGCCGACGGCGCACCTGCCGCCATCGACCAGATGCATTTCGACTTTGTGGACGGATCGCTTTCGGGCCACATCCAGTTTACCGCACCCAGCAAGAACTTCGCTGGTGGCAACCTGACCGACTCCAAACTCACCTACACCATTCTCAACGACAAGGAAGAGATAGCCAAGGGCGGGACCAAGCCAGGTGCTGCTGTCTCCCAACCTGTCACGCTCAACAAGGGCTACAACACCATCACCATCATTGTCAGCAACGGCGAAGGCCCCAGTCCTAAGTTTGCAAGCCGCTACTATGCTGGCTTCGACACCCCGAAACCCGTCGTCAACGCCCACACCTCGGTAGATACCAATACGGGCAAGGCTACCGTCACATGGGAAGCTCCTGCAGGCGGCCAGAACGAGGGCTACGTCGGTGAACTCACCTACGACATCAAGCGCTACCCTGAGGGCAAGGTCATCAAGACCGGCCATGTGGGCACTATGTTTGAGGATACACTCCCCGAGGGTGAGACTGCCGTCTATGGCTACGGTATCACGCCAAACAACCACGGCACGATGGGTGAGGAGATGGTCAGCAACTACGTTTCCTACGGCGCTCCTATCACACCGCCCTTCGCCAATGGTTTTGAGTCGGAAGCCGATTTGGCCTACTTCAAAGTGATCGACGCCGACAATGACGGTATCACTTGGGGCATAGAGGAACCTGGAATGTTCAACGACAATGACGGCTACGCCAGAATACTGCGCGGAGAGGAGAAACATTCCTTCGACGACTGGTTAGTCTCTCCAGCCCTCCACGTCAAAGCCAACCATCAGTATAAGATTTCCTTCCGTCTTTCAGGAAGATATAAGTACTATGAGGAGCAATTTGAGGTGAAGTATGGCACTGCACCTACCCCAGAGGCAATGACCAAGACCCTGATGCCCCAAACCATGATCAAGCGTTCCGACTTCGAGGCCGTCACCCTCACTTTGGACGCCGACAAGGACGAGACCATCTATCTCGGCTTCCATGCCCTTTCCGTGAAGCCCGAGGCCATGGGTGTCAAGATTGACGATGTTGTAATGACTGCAGGCGTAGATTTCTTCGCTCCCGACCAGGTGACAGGTCTTGAAGCCGAGGCCGACCCACAGGGCGCACTTTCCACCCAAATCACGTTCACCGCTCCTACGAAGCGTCTCAACGGCGAAACCTTAGACAAAATCACGGGCTTCCAGCTCCGCCGCACGGGCCAGGTGGTTGCCGAGATTCCTGCTGCTGCTCCGGGCAGCAAGGTGACCTTCACAGACAACACCGCCACCAACGGCATCAATGTCTATAGCGTGGCCGCTGTCAACGACAAGGGCGCCAGTTTCTATTGCACCCCCGTTGCCATCTATGTGGGAGAGGACGCTCCCGTCGCTCCCGTCAAAAAGAACACGGAAACTCGAGACAACTCCATCCGCTTCAATTGGGAAGCACCCGCAAAAGGTCGCTTGGGTGGCTATCTCAACCCCGAGAAGATCACTTACACCCTCGCCGAGTCGGATGGAGCCGACTTCAAGCCCACTTACACCCCAGTCGGCGAGACCACAGGCAAGACCTTCTTTGACTACGCTGTCAATCCCAACGACGGAGCAGAGCAGACCGTGAAGACAATCTTTGTCAAAGCAAAAAATTCGTATGGCGAAAGTTCCTACGTCCCATTGCCTTCTTACATCCAGGGCAAACCTTACGAGATTCCGTTCTTTGCCAGCGTGAAGAATTATAAGTTTTATGGCATCTTGTGGTCCTCTTGGGGCACCGGCAAGTCCGACTTCGAGCTCTCTACCAATTCTGTCGATAACGACGGCGGTAGCTTCTACATCGTGTCAAAAAACAAGGAGGACATCGCCTACCTCGGCTCGGGCAAGATCCGTTTGGGTGGCGTTGATGCTCCCAAACTGATGTTCCACCACAAGGCCGCCGAGGGCAGCAACGCCAAGATCACCGTCGAGGTGGAGACTCCCGACGGCGTGAGCCATGTGGCTGGCGTGATCGACTATGCCAACCTCGAGGCAGACCAATGGCACGCCTCTGGCATCGATCTCAGCCCGTGGGCCAATGAGCCCTTCATCACCTTCGACTTCGCCGTCCAGGCCGAAGCCTACAAGGACCTCTACATCGACCGCCTCTTCATCCGCGACACGCAGACCGACGACCTCAATGCTGAGATCGAGGCTCCCGAGACAGTGCTCAAGGGTGGCAAGGCCAAGGTGAGCGTACGCGTGAACAACTTTGGCGAGAACGCTGCCAATAACTACAAGGTGAAACTCTATGCCAACGATGAGCTCGTCGAGACCAAGAAGATGACCGAGACGCTGGGTGCCTACGACTTCACCGACGTGGTCTTCGACTTCCAGAGCAATAAACTCGACCAAAACGAGGCTGTGGAACTGAAGGCCGAGGTGGAATACGCCTACGACCTCAATGAGGACGACAATGTCGTCTCCACCAACGTCAAGTACCTCACGAGCGAGAAACCGAAGCCCGAGAGCGCCGAGGCCGTCCTTACCGAGGAGGGCGTGAACCTCACATGGACGCCTGTCAGCACGGACACCGAGACCAAGACTGAGAGCTTCGAGAACGCTACGTCATGGAGTCAGGACAACTTTGGCGACTTCACCTCTGAGGCTGTCAATGCCGGCACGACGGGTGGCGTCTTCGAGAAGTATAAGTTCCCGAACCAGGGTTCCAACTACGGCTTCATGCTCTTCGACCCAGCCAACGGCTGGCTCACGGAGAAACAACTCGAGCAGGTGCCCGACTTCAAGGCCCACAACGGCGACAAGTACCTGGCCGCTCTCTACCGTGTGAACGGGGAAGGCTATGACGTATCGCAGAACAACTGGCTCTACAGCCCCGCACTCTCCGGCGACGAGCAGGAAATCACGTTCTGGGTGAAGAACTACAATGATGGTCAAACCATTCATGAGGAGAACTTCAGTGTGCTTTACTCCACCACAGACGACAAGCGCGAGTCGTTCGTCAAGTTGGGCGAAACCTATAGCATCACCAGTGGCGCATGGGAGCAGATCAAGGTTGAGTTGCCAGCAGGCACCAAGTACTTTGCCATCAACCACAACACGCCGACGTGGAACAACCCGTTCTTCTTCATGATTGACGACATCACCTACAGCTGTGGCGCAGGCGAGGTGAAGGGCTACAACATCTATCGCGATGGCCAGTTGATCGGCAACGTTGAGGCCAACGTGCGCAGCTTCATCGACAAGCAGATCCTGCAGGATGCCGACAAGCACCTCTACGGTGTGACCGCCGTCTATGCCGCTGAGGAATCGGAGGCCACCCTTACCCATACAGTGACCGGTATCAACGGCCTCACACTCGGCGGATCTGCCTTTGATGTCTATTCTCCTGACGGCATCCGCGTGGCCAAGGGCGTGAAGAACCTCAAGTCGCTGAAGAAGGGTGTCTATATCGTCAACGGCCAAAAGGTCGTCGTGAAGTAAGACTCAAGTTTTCTATCATTCATTTCATCACGAGAGGGGTCCTGCGAACTGCTGCCCAGCAAGCGACAGACGTTTGCAGGACCCCACCTCAAAACTTAAAGAAAAATCGATTATGCGCAACAAGAGAACTCTTTGGACTTGTTCCCTCTTGTGCTTGGCCTCAATCCTGCCATACACGATTCTCGCCAAACCCCGCAGCCAGCAGCAAAAGATGCAAGCTGCCGCCACCGCCCTGGAGAAAGGCGCCCTCCCGGGCAAAATGAAAGCCCCAGGCGCACCCATGAAGCAACTCGTGGCCAACGAGGAGTACACCATCTACGGCTACGACCATAGCGGATTTGCCGTGATCGCCAACGACGATCTGCTGCCCGCCGTACTCGGCTATTCCGACACCTGCTACGACGAGAAGACGCAGAACGAGAATTTCCGCTGGTGGCTCTCCGCCATCAGCGAGGTCGCCCAGGCCAAGGTGAAGGCAGGCAAGGCCGCCTCCCGTGTGGCCCGTCCCAGCGCTGCCAACTTCCCCGATGCCGTGCCCATGCTCCTCACCACCAAGTGGGGACAGGAGGCGCCGTTCAACAATCTCTGCCCCATCGCCACCGACGGCACGGGCCGATGCCTCACGGGTTGTGCAGCCACCTCCACCGCCCAGGTGCTCTACCATCACAAGGGCCCCAAGCATGGCATGGGCAGCAACACCATCTACTATCCCTACGGGATGACCTCAGGTGTAGCCATCAGCGTAGATTTTGAAAAGAGTATCTATGATTGGAGCAACATGATCGACGTTTACGACGCAGGCTACACTCCCGAGGAGGGCGATGCCGTGGCCATGCTGATGAGAGACCTCGGTGTGGCTGCCGACATGGATTATGGTTCTACGGCCCAGGGAGGAAGTGGTGCGCTCCACGAGAACCTCGCCCGCGGTCTCCAGCGCTACTACGGCCTGACCGATGTGCAGTACCTGGAGCGTGAGGACTATACCACGCAGGGCTGGATGAATATCATCTACGAGCAACTGAGCAAAGACCAGCCCATCGTCTATGGCGGCTTCACCCGTCAGCGCGAAGGCCACTCCTTCGTCATCGATGGCTACGACGCCGAGGGGCTCGTCCACGTCAACTGGGGATGGTGTGGCGACCAGGACGGCTACTACGAGATAGCTATCCTCGACCCGGTGGGCTATAAGTTCTCCGAGATGCAGGAGGCCGTCATCAATATCACACCCGCGCCCGCCATTAGCCGCGTCTCCGGCGAGGT
>SKEP01001342.1_pt1 | contig 13240 bp, 9 predicted proteins | sample 4826901 | NCBI WGS metagenome assembly SKEP01 (sample SAMN11008806, study PRJNA524170) | human gut metagenome | biome: Human fecal sample; material: Feces; isolation source: fecal sample from pouch patient p4, p43, p49, p54, p55 | host: Homo sapiens | place: Israel: Tel-Aviv | collected 2014-03-20
TTAAAAGTTTCTCTACTACCAGATTACCTACGGTAACTCTACCAGCAGTTTTTACATCCCTGTTTACATCTCCATGAGCAACCTGGTCAATCTCAATATCCGGAAGTTGGCAAGTCTGGAATAGATATGTATTGATAGGATGTTTTGGGAAAGAGATGCTCCATAGGAATTTCTTTCTAGGATTCTTTACTTTTGCTCCCATGTTTTATGATTTTAATGTTATTCGTTTTCTGAAATGTTAACTGATTTAGAAGCTGCATCGATTACAATGTTAATTGTAATTTCTTGCATAGGAACAATATCTTTGTACTTCAGGATTACTTTATATTTACCCTGACGGACATCAGCTTCATTATTTACAGAGAGTTCTGAATAAGAGCCAGCATCCTGGTCACCCATCCATGTATACTCTGACATAGCATTTTCATCTACCAGATTATCCAGGATTGGTTTTACCTCAAGATAGATATTCTTCCAAGTACCCCAGATATTGGGCTCTTCCAAATACTTATTCAATATAGGACGAAGAGTCTTCTTCAAGTACAAATTCAACCTTACAATTGAAAGGAATCTTTCTGAATCTTGTTTTACTTGAGAAGAGAAGCAATGCCATAACATGGTTTGTTTACCAGAAGACGGAGTATCTTTGATTACAATCATGTTGGCATACATCTGAGCCAATTCGTTTAGTTCATTATAACGAGAATCACTACCATAGTTAGGACTTACTGGGCCCTGACCATCATAGATTACTCCACGATTCATACCGGCAAATGACTTCCAAGGTCCATAATTAGAAGCAGAAGTATCACCCAAACCGAAGATAGTACCCAATACATCTGAATTAGTAAGTAATCCGAATTCATTGTAGTACTTGATACCACCTGCAAAATAGGCCGCATACCTAGAGTTACCGATACTACCCAAACAGTTATTAATCCAAGTAATAATATTCTGCTTATTTCTAGGCTGAGTTCCCTCAGAATAATGAGTAGTATATTTAGGTACTTCGATGTAATAGGTATATTCTTGTAATTCAGCACACATATCTTTAGCAGCCTTATGTACTTTTAAAACATCTTTATCTGTTTTCAGATGTTGATGAATATGAGAACAAGCTAACTGATAAACATCTGTATAATCCTTTACCAAATCCAAAGAAGCAATCCATTCATCTGCAGTAGGGTCAGCACCAGCAGTACCCAGTGTACCATTGAACATAGTCTCAGTACTAGTGGCTTCTTTACCTCCAACTTGGATAGTTAGTGGATTCTCAGTTTGGTCAATTGAAGTCTGAAGCCAAGCTACCAGGTTTTCGAAAGACTTAATCTTATCGGTAGTGGTTACCATCTTAGGTTCCAGGTATGCAGAATTACTAGCAAAGTTGCTTAAAGCCAGGTAATCTACAGAAGTTTTATTCTGAGCATCCTTAGTTTTATAAGTAATTACCGGACCTGATTCCAGGATGGAACCATTGGCATCGTATATGTTATAGAAGATGGTATTCACTGATTTAGAAAAACCTACTTTAAAGGTTTCTCCAGAACCAATAGGATCACCATACCCTTTAGTTACCAAACCAAAGCTTACATTAGTACCTCCAGAAGTAAATTTCATTACTTCAGAAGCTTGAACTTCTCCAGGTATAGCAGAAGCTAATTCAATCTCATCTTCTTCTAATACTCTAGAGTCTTCTGCTTTAGTAATGGTACCCTTTTTAGCACCTGCTCCCAATACACGAATAATTCTTAGCTTAGAACCTCCTACTAAAGCTTTCTCTATGTTAGATACAGAACCATCAGGTACAATCTCTTTACCAAATATTCTTTGGAATTGAGAGAAAGAAGTGATTAATTCTGAAGGATCATCATAGGGACCTTTTTCAGTTCTAGCCAAGAAACATGATACTCCTAAAAGAGGAGTAGTCTGTTGAACATTGTTGTTCTCGAATTTAAAAACAACGCTTGGTGATTTTGACATATCCTTGTGTTTTATAGGTTATACATTAATTTAATTAATACCAGTAAGTATCGTTACCTTACTGGTATTATTAGAAAATTAATCTTCTTTATTCTTAAATAAACCTCCGATAGCCTTAATCACATCATAGAAACCACATCCTGATAAACCAGCAGCTAATCCATAAATTAATACCTGGTAGAAAGGATAGTTTTCCAATAATGGTGTAAGTTGTAATCCCCAAGCTATAAGACATACAAGAATACCTACTAAGGCAGATATACCAATCTTAGCAAGTTTGTTGTCTTTGATAGCTGGGATTACCTTTAGTATCTGAGTAACCAAAGATGATACCAAAGTTACTATACCCGTAAAGGTACCCAGATTGATTACGAACTCTGAACCAGTTGAAGGTTCTACTTCTGCAGCAAACAATGACACTGGTAAAATGAGTGCCATCAGCATAAACACTAACTTTTTCATTTTAGTAAATTTTTGAGTTAAACATGTATATTGAGATTGAGCATATCCTCGTCCTTTTGGTATTCTGGTCCTAGTAAAAGACTTATATCTTTTATAGGTATTAGATCCCCCATTTCTACCAGTTTTTCTGGTATAATACCATCCTTACATACATATTGGTATACCTTTTCCAATAATCCATGGGATTCATCTGGATGGTCATAGAAATTACCAATCTCTATAAACAGATTCCCAGTAGGAGCTATCCTACCTTTATCCCATTCTTCTAAATCATTGAAGTAAGGTCTTATATATCCCCTAGTGGGTAATGCTTCATGAAGAATAGAGTGAAGTAATCTCATATCATTCTGAGTAGTTGCTACCAGATGAATATCGATAGTGATATCCTTGGTTTCATACGGGAACTCTGACATCTGATAATTGCCTGCCTCTAATTTATCTCCAATGATATATTTCTCTACTCCAATATCTCCAGGATAATAAGCAGTGCTTTCTATAGTTATCCTTGGACAAGTTTTAGGACCTCTTACCTGGTTATTACCTATACCAAATAAGTAAATGAACTTATCTATTGCTTCCTTATCTTCTTGGAATCTCTTTTCATTCTCTTGTGATAAAGGTAAATAATCCTCAGGATTAAGTCCCATCTTCTTTTCTAAGAGAACATTCAATAAGCATATATAGAAGGTTCTCTCTACTATCTCTTGTGAATTTACCATAATTACCTCCTATCTTATTTTCATTACATAAGCCAATACATAATATGGTGGCCTATTCTCATGAGGGCTACCTCCACCAGTTACTTGGGTATCAGCTGAATAATCCGAATCTGGTATTTTATGATTAGGGAATGGTCTATTATTAGAATTGTCCCCCCATTTCTCCTTTTTAAACGTAATCTTATGACTATGTGGTGGTATTTGACCTAAAGTAAGAGTTACTAGGGCCTGCCCACCAGTATTACCAATACGTTCATATTCATAATTTCTTGGATCATATCCTACTACAAATCTACCTCTTAAGTCTGGAACACTTATATAGCCAGCTTTAGTAGAAGCAGTATTATACTTATCTCCAATAGCTTTATATAATTCTGGGTATTCTGCTATACTTACTTGACTTCCATCACAAAGTACATAACCTTCAGGAACTCCAGAACCAGACCATAATTGGATAAGACCAATATCCCCTCCAGCAGTGTTCTCTTTTTTACCCTGTCTACAAGTTACAACTACAGTTTTACCTGATTCATCCTGTATGAAAATTACTTGGCCAAGTTTATCATTATGAGTATTATCGTTTAAGCTCATGATAAGAGTAGTACCAGAGCCAGATACATCTCCCGAGTTTTCCCTAGTATAATTTACATTAACTGGATCACCAACTTTCTTTCCATTGATTACCATTTGTTTAGTAGATACAATAGTAACCTCTTTACTTTCTCCTGTAGGCTCAAAGTATAATTCAGTGGGTGAAACTCTGAAAGTGTATTCATAATTGCCTTCCCCTTTCTTGTGGATAAGCTTTACTTCTTTAGTTGACCCATCTACAGCTTCTACTGTTAAGATCTGAACTATATCTTTGTCCGTAGCATTCTTTTCTTCTGGTGTTACCGTTATAACAGTCCTACCTGAACCTTGATTCTTGCTTATAGTGAATCCCATTATCTTCTATATTTCCTTATTTCTTTACGAAGTTCTCTTACTATAGTTTCCTTCAGAACCTTCTTACCACCAACTTGTTCGAAAGCTGGTGCCCATAGAGGTCTTGGAGGTAAATTACCACCTCTAGAACCATACTCTAACATGATAGCTACTTGGTTCAATGTTCTTTTACTAGTCCTATCACCCTTTCTGGTTTTCTTAAGGTTAGTAGGTATACCTACGTAAGTTCGATTCTTCTGTTTTACTATTTGTACTGATCTCAAATACTGACCCGTATAATTCAAAAGGGTATGCTCTCCATATCGTTTAATAGTATTAGCAGAGTGAGGATCCCAATGAGTTCCTCTTGGAGGAGTACCCGTTCTTAGGCATTTTTTCACAAGTCTGAGAAGTTGATTGCCGAATTTCTCAGTAGCTCTATCATAAGCATTCCTCATGATAGAAGGAGTTTCTGCAATTAACCTCTCAGCTCTAGCCTGTTCTTTTGGGTCAGTATATATCTGTAAGTCTCCCAAGGGAGTACTTATAGTTATGTTTACTGACTTACTTGCCATCTGGATTTTCCTTCGGTTTATTCAAGCCAAGTGAATCCATCATAAGATTTATGGCTTGCTGCTGTGATTGTAATACTGATACTACATCTTTCCTGAATGAAGCGAATTCTTCATTGAATTGACTACCATTAGTGGGCTCCTTGTTTTCAAACATAGCAAGGATATTATCGCATTCCTTTATTATGTTCTCGTATTTACCTACATTATTAATAATACCAAGAGCCTGTGACCTTTGCAATGATACTTCGTTTACAATATTACTTCCAATTAGAGTGTAGTACACATTGTTATAAATGCCTTCATTCCCATCTGAAGGTAAATATACGGTTACTGTACCAATGGAATCTTGAAGAACAATTTCTATAAGATTAGAAAAGCCATCACCATTTTCATTAGCTCTGGGTTTACTTTCTCCTACCTTTACTACTTTAGCTCGGTCAAAGATTGGGTACATTGATCTTCTGTCTCTTTCTAGAGTAAAGACTGAATCTCCTCTTTGTAATGATTTAAATTTCATTTCTTCCATACTGCATTATTTTTATTGATTAGACTTAATCCCATTTGAACCATACTGGGATTCTGTTTCATAAATTCTACTAGGTTCAAGAAATTATAGTATCCATAGATATCTATCAGTCTTTGTGCTTCATCGGCTACTCTCTTTGCTACCTCTAAATTAGGAGCCGGTAGTTGCATTTGGAGAGTAAAGGTTTGTAGTTTATTATCTTCTTCCATGTTTCTTACTAGATTAAAACGAAAAAACGAAAAAAGGGAAATACCCACTACAGGTACCTCCCTTTTCCCTAATCAACTTTAATAGAAATTATGCAGTTTTATTACCTAAAGCCTGTACTACCGAGTTAATAATGTTCTGATCCCTTTGAGCATCAACTACTCGATTCAGTCTAGCAATTTCTTGGTCTTTTGCAGTGTTCTCGATCAGACACTTAATCTCTTGCTGGCCTTTCATTACCTCGCAATGATTACGTTCTGCCTGAAGAGCTAATCTGTTTTCGGATTCTCTAACTAAGCTCTTAATTTCACAGCAGCAATTTGACTGTTGATGTTCCATCTGGCAAAGACGATCCATAACCCGATTGAACCCTGCTCCCATTTGATCACGAGAATCCCGGATATCAGAATTAGTCTTATAACCAAGATCACAAAGGCCACGTTCAGTAGCAAAGCGATTGTTAAGTACTTCTTTACCTACACCCTCTACTTGTCTAGAAACTCCTGCAACTTCAGAAGTAACTCCACGGGCAGCATCAGATATGTCTTTGTAAATACCAGCTTTTGCTTCCTGAACAGTAGATTCCACTTTTTGGATATCAGCTTTTGTGTCATTGATTTTGTCCCACACAGAAACTGCAGCAGCACCAAAACCACCACCTACTAAAGCTCCACCGACAGCACCCCAACCGGAGCCCCATCCTCGATTATTACAACATTCATCACTATAACTATTACGATCCGCAACCACTACAGTACCTTCACCAGATTTAACTTCCATAATGATTTAGTTTTAAAGTTAATAATTAAATTTATCTATCAATAAATGTACTAGTGTTGTGTTTAGGATTAAATTGTCTAGGTGGGCCAAGAAACATCCCAATGATGGGTATTATTCCCCTCTTCAATCCTAAAATTACCAATTGATAACCATAAACCTCTTACAGAATTATAGGCCCATACATAAACATTATCTCCAATCCCTCTATCCTTAGTAGTACTTTGAATAGAATTCACAGTTATTTTACCTTCTACTGAGTCTACTATAATACCCTCACGTATTAAGCTCATAGCATACATAAAGTCAGAAGTATGAGGCATATTAGCCGTATCAAATAATCCCCACGTATCTTGATCAAGATTACCATTTGAAATATTTAAACTTAATTCCAATCTGAAATTATTATTTTTTAGCTTCTTGAAGAACTCTGAAAATTACTGTTTTTCCAGATGCCTTCTGTCTATAAGTATCTGCTCCAGTTCTTTCGGTATATCCATTTTTAGTTATATTTGCTATAAACCTGAAGGGGGATTGAGTATCTTGTTTCAGTACCAAGCCGATTAATTTCTCTGTTATCTCCGAATGGACTCCCTCTATATCGTCTGCAGATAAGGGGCTACCATTGTGAGTAGAGATAAGATTCAATACATGTTTATTTACCAATCCATCTGAGGGAGCTAAGAATGTGAAATCGGTGTAATGCCCATTACCATCTGAGTCAGTAATATAAAACTCATAGACATCTCCTGCTTCTTGAACTATTGTTAGAGTACAAGTTTTACCAGATTCCCCTTGAGTAAAGGTAATAACTCCAGTTCTAGATGAACTACTGTTATTAGTGGTTACCTTATATGTAGCCCCAGCACCTGAACCAGATATAGTAATCCAATCCACATTAGAAGATAAAGCCCAATTAAGGAATTGATTACCATTCTTCCTAGAATATACTCTTACGGGTCTATTGCATGATGAATCTGAACCTGGCCAACCAGAATAAGTAAGAGAAGTACTCAAAGAATCCCCAGAGTTTTCTCTAATACCAAACTCATAAGTTGAAGCACTCTGTTGTACAGTTTGTACTAACTCTCTATCTAAGCCATTAGGTTGATTAGCTCTGATTGTAAGAGTTCTGCTTGCAGGCTTTGAATGCTCAGGTATGGTAATAGTTACTTTAAAGTAATAACCACTCACATTAGTAATAGTTTCGGTTACTCCGGATGGCAAAATAAGAGTAGGTTTAATAGCTTCGGTAGAACTTAAAGAACCGTTAACATATCTAGACCTATAACTTTTTATATAAAAAGAAATATTACCTCCTTTACCTTCAACAGTACCAATGGATAAAGTACTAGTTTTATACCCACTATTCTGTTGGGTACTGTGTTCAAATACCATACCACTACTGGGATAAGTTACCTCAGCCGAATTCTGTGTAATGGTTAAATATACAGGAGTTGCCGTATCATAAGTAAACTTAATCTTAAAAGTTCTAGGTGATGAGTTAGGGTTTGGTGCTACACTAATACTACATCCACTAGAAGTTTTACCAGAGATGGTAATATCAGATGAAGTTCCCTCAACTACTTCAGCTGAAGTATAAGTAGTTCTAATGTTTTCTACATAAGTTCCGTTTATATATTTATCATAATTGGCATTTACTGTCAACCTAAATTCTGAACCAGTTCCAGGTACATTTTTAGTAGTTGGGTCTATAGATAGGTGATCTACATAGGTTACTTGACCTCCTTCCTGAGAAATTGAGATAGTCTGGTCTGTAGCAGTTGGGAAATCGAAAGTAACCGTAAAATTTCTAGCAGAACCACTATTACTTGGGATAGAAATACTATTACCACTAATAGAAGCCGGACTAGAAACTCTTACAGTAGCAGTTTCTGATTCTGTATAACTACTACCTTGACCATTCCAAGTATAAGTTCTACTTGCACTCTTAGCAGTTACATTAGATTGACCTCCACTGTAACTGAAAGAAGTTTTATCTACTCTACAGTTATAACTCCATGAAGAATAAACTTTTCTACCTGCTGCCTGAGTAAATGTTGCCTGTAGGGTTTTACCCGAATACTTCTGAGTCCAAGTTACAGTGATTGATTTACTATTAGTAGATGTATTGTTGGGTACTATTCTACCTTTATTACCGTCGTAATCTGTAGTATACCAAGAACCTTCCGAAGTTTTAGTGACATCATTCGCCAAACTTTGAGAAATAGTAGTATTAACACCGTTTACTTGCTTAACTCGATTAGAAGCAGATGAACCAAATGGGTATGTACCTCCAGTAGCTGGAGCATTAAAAGAAGGATTACCATTCGGATACCACTGGAATGTATAAATCCATTGCTCGGCATTGATATCCTCTAACTTGACACATTCATTGTTACCGTAGCTAGCAGCATTACTAATTACAATAACCTTGTCAACATTGGAGTCCTTACCATTATTGAGTGCTAACAACTCAGCCTTGGTAGGGCACTCATTAGAGGTCTTACCAAGGCCGGTCTTATTCAGAATAGCACTCCAAGTTGCTATTTCTGCCATATTACTTATTGTTTAATTGTTTCTTAAAGTCTTCGAATTCTTTTCTCAATAACTTAACTCCTTCGAGAGCCATGACACTGAGCATTTCATATTCTACTACTTTTACTTTTACATATTCCTGACCATCTTCTCCGACGAAAGTTTCGAATCTAGATTGGTTAGGTACTTGAGAAGCAGGTATAGTATTCTCTGATACCAACAGAGGTTCAATTTCCTCTAAGCTCTGAGCAATAGTTCCCACTTGGTATTTACCATTCATCTTGAAGTGAACTGTAGGTATATTACAGATTTGGTCCAGAGTATGGTTCAAATTCTCTACTTGAGATTTTAATCTACCATCTGATTCCTTCCAGAAACCAGAAGCTGCAGTAGTTTTAGCAAATACTACTTGGTCTGTAGTAGCCAATCCTAATTGAGCTCTAGTTACATTATGAGGATTATCCCTTCTGTTTGCATGGGTACTTAAGTCGGTCTGAGCTTTTGTACCTGCAGCCTTAGCATCTGCAATAGCAGCAGCCTGAGCAGTAGATACTGGCATATCTGCTGGAGCTAAGTTCTGTACATTACCTAAACCTATCTGAGCTTTGGTTACATTGTGAGGGTTACTCTTATTGCCAATATGAGCATCTAAGCTTTCCTTAATTACTTTGTCAGAATCCTGGATTAATTTCTCTAATGCAGTTTTAGCAGCATCAGTATAAGCCTTAGCTTCATTCAAAGCATTGGTAATATCTCCATTCAGACCAGAGTTAAGTTTATTGAACATCTCCCGAGTCAATACTCCAGCTCGATTAGCATTAGCAGCTAAAATTTCTAATGTCTGTGTAGTAGCTTCACCATATACTCCATCAGCTTTAGTAGATTTACTAATCTGTACCCAAACTTTATCCGTATTCTGAACTACTCCTTTACCAGAAATTATAATAGTACCCGGGATAGAATCAAACAGTTTCTTATCTGCTGCAGTTTGTACACCTGCTAAGTCTTTGGTAGCAGCTGGGATAGGTTGATTATGAGTATTTACAAATGCAGTATCACCAAAATCTGAACAATCGAAATTTAATATAACTTCGGTAGCATTTCTAGTCCAAGCTCTGTCATCCTTAATATGAGAATAAAACTTTAGATTATCATTCAGAGATTTTCTCCAATCAGCTAAAGCTTTACCCTTACCTCCATCATAAGCAGTACCAGTAACTTCTCCAAGTATCAGTGAAGAAGTATTACTATCTACAAACTGAGTACCTGACCAACGGAATTGATAAGAGGGTTCATCCTGGGTAATATTCAAATATATCTTACCTGATTCTCCAGTAATAGGATTAGCATGATCTGGGTCAGAATATAATTTAATATTGCTCAGCTTTCCAGTTTCACTGACATCATAAGTAGCATAAACTTCGATAACATCATCAACATAAGAAGGCAATTGACTAGAGGGTACTAATCCATTACCATCCAAAGATGCAAATCCATTAGCCTTACCCTTAGTTGCTACAAAATCATCATGTTTCTTTTCTAAGTTATTGATGTTAGTTTGTAACTTATTCTCAAGAGCGGTATCTGCAGCAGCTCTGGCTTCTTCTTCTTCCTGAATCTTTTGCATCTGAACCTGGTCGTATTCAGCACGAGCATCTGCCTCTTCTTTGATAGCCTGAGTAAATTTAGTGTCCAATGCCTGGTCAGCTGCTTTTCTATCCTTGATTTCTTGAGCAAGGGAAGCTTCGGAAGAATTCTTCAAGGCTTCAATGGCATCTTTTCTATCTTGGATTTCCTTAGCAATCTGCTGGGGTAAAGTTTCATCCAACTTAACCTTATCAGCAGCAGTCATAGTACCAGCTTTAGTAGTTGAGGCTACTGGTAAATTAAAAGTGGTATTATCATCTTTATATATACCTTCGTTTACAGTTTTTCGGTTTACTGATACTGTAACTTTATTAGCATCTGAAGTTGCTCCTTCTCCAACTACTACAGTCTGAGGAATAGAGTTAAATAACTTCTTATCTGCTGCAGTTTGTACACCTGCTTTCTCAGCAGTAGAAGCAGGGATATCTACAGTGAAATCATTAGATTTCTGTATACCTTCATCGGAGTTATATGTACTTCTACTTATGTTAGTAGTAACCACACCAGCCTTAGGTGTATAACTAGCTCCAGTGATATAATCATTGGGCATAGAATTCCATCTCTTCTTATCGGCAGCTGATTGAAGACCGGCTTTAGCATCTGTAGAAGCAGGGATAGCAAACTTACGAGGCATAGGTTCTCCATAGAGATTACCTTCTCCTTTTACAGAACTCTTAAAGTTTACTTCAGCAGAAGTACCATTGATAACCAAGTTCGGATCAATTTCCGTAACCATAGTTAAGGGTAAAGCATTTGAAGTTGCTTCTTCTTTCTGAAGACGTTCATCTAAGCCGTTAGTGATACCATTAAATTTATTCTCAAGTGCGGTATCAGCTGCTTTTCTATCCTCGATTTCTTTATCGATACGTTTACCCAGAGCATTATCAGCAGCAATTCTTGCAGCTTCTTCAGCATCAATATTATCCTGGAGAACTTTATCGGCAGCAATACGCTCATTACGTTCTGTAGTAAGGTCCTGAGTATTCTTGTCTACTTTAGCTTCAATACGAATATCCTCAGCCTTTCTAGCCTCAATTTCCGTATTCAATAGTTCCTTGATTTCAAGATAACCAGTATTCTGATTACTTTGTAATCCCTGAATTAATTCTAGGTTACGTTGAATATTAGCAGTATTCTTAGCAATTAATTCATCCTGAGCCTGAGCCTTTGTTAATAATTCAGAACGAGTTTCTGTTACGAAAGTTCTCAGTTCACTTACTGTAGCATTAAGTGTAGTACTTAATTCAGTAAACTTCTGAGTAACTTGTTCATCAGCTGCAGTTCTATCGGAGATTTCCTTATCTATAATACCTTTAAGTTCAGTCAGCTTATTAGTAATTGTAGTTGCAAAGTTAGGATCATCTCCCAATGCTTTTGCAATCTCTTCTAGTGTATCTAATACTCCAGGAGCAGAACCAATAACCTTTTGGATTGCAGCTTCTACTTGTTCGGCATTCTGATAGTTAGAATCGTTTTCCAACTGAGATACCTTAGTAATGTAGTTAGCAAATTCCTGGATATTATCTAACTTAGCTTTTAATAAGTCGGTAAAGTCATTTGAAGAAAGCTCTTTGCCATCTACTTTATCAACCTTTCGGTCATTCAAGTTTTCAACAGCCTGAACTCTATCTGATACTTCCTGAGTAATCTTATTCTCTAACAGAGTGTCTGCCTGAGTACGATTAAGGGTTTCAGTATCAATATTATTCTGAAGCTTGGTATCTTCTTGTAGTCTACTTTGAGCCTCATCATTGATATCTTTAGATATAGCTACCAAATCATCTTTGTGATTTTCCATAGCTGTAGTCAGAGAATCCTTAAGAGCTTGTTCAGCAGCCTTAGCTCTTTCTACTTCGGTTTGAATAGCAGTAGTGTTATTAGTTACTTTCTCCCTGAGCTCATCTAAAGAACCGGTTACTCCACTATTGAGGCTATCTATTCTGGTGCTTAAAGCATCATCTCCTGCCTTACGATCTTTAATCTCCTGGTCAATTCGAGCATTGATTTTCTCATCTTCATTTGCCCGGGCAGCAGATTCAGTATTCATTAAGCCAGTGAACTTATTATCTAATAAAGTATCTGCTGAAGTTCTATCAGAGATCTCCTTATCGATATTCTGCTGTAAAACAGTATCACCAGCTTCTCTCTTTGAAACCTCAGTGTTCAAGTCGATATTTACCTTATCTACCTGAGACTTAAGATTAGTATCAGCATTGGCTCTTGCTTCAGCTTCTGCATTAACCATGCCTTTTAATTCAGCATAATCTTCAGCTTCCTTAGTAATCTGGTCATTTAATCTGTCAGTATTACGTTGGATATTTGCCTTGTTAGCATTTACTTCTGTTTGCAAAGCATCTATCTTAGCCTGAAGTTCATTTTTAACGGTATTTACCGCATCCTGAATAGATAAAGCCAATTCTTGTATCTTGGTAGCATTAGCAGTTACTCGAGTATCTAATGCAGCATCAGCAGCCTTACGATCCGTTTCTTCCTTAGTGATAGCAGCTTGTAATGCAGCATCGGCATCTTTTCTATCTTGGATTTCCTTATTCAGACTAGCTTGAATACCGTCAGTGTTACCAGTAATTTTATCTACTTCGTTATCAACGTATTCTTTCAACTTAGCCTCAAGAGCAGTATCAGCTTCCTTACGGTCAGAAACTTCCTTATCTACATTAGCCTGTACCTGGGCATCAGCTTCTGTACGATTAGTAATTTCTTGATTCAACTGTTCGGTAATAGCAGCCAATTTCTTGGTAATTGTAGTTGCAAAGTTTGGGTCATTACCCAAAGCATCTGCAATCTCCTTCAAAGTATCAAGAACCTCGGGAGCTTCCCCAATAATCTTTCCAATAGCTGCCTGAAGATCTGCTTCAGTTTGATAA
>SKEP01001347.1_pt1 | contig 13225 bp, 2 predicted proteins | sample 4826901 | NCBI WGS metagenome assembly SKEP01 (sample SAMN11008806, study PRJNA524170) | human gut metagenome | biome: Human fecal sample; material: Feces; isolation source: fecal sample from pouch patient p4, p43, p49, p54, p55 | host: Homo sapiens | place: Israel: Tel-Aviv | collected 2014-03-20
ACGGTAAGGCATCATAATGATGGAGGGACGGTAAGACGGCACCAGAGTGATGGATTCTTATCTAATTGGCACTATCCTGTTTCCCGTTTTTCTCACAAAGCATTCTTGCCCCCGCTCTGAATGACGGGATACGGTAAGGCATCATAATGATGGAGGGACGGTAAGACGTCACCAGAGTTATGGATTCTTCGCTCAGTGGCACTATCCTGTTTCCCGTTTTTCTCACAAAGCATTCTTGCCCCCGCTCTGAATGACGGGATACGGTAAGGCATCATAATGACGAGGAACGGTAAGGCGTCATCCTGAACGAACGTGAAGGATCTGCTGCCGTGGTGAGGAAAGCCGTAAGAAGATAAAAGCTGTCAGCTGTTGGCTGTTGGCTATAAGCTATAAGCTATAAGCTAACTATTCTTTTACGATTTAAATCATTACGACAAGCGAGTATCCTAAATCGCACTACGTGCGCCACAGCTCCTTCTGACGGCCGACTCCATGATCCTTGCATAAGACGTTAAGGCGTCATCCTGAGCGGCAGCGAAGGATCTATTACCGTGGTGAGGAAGACGGTAAGGCGTCATTCAAAGCGTGAGCAAAGGATTTGCTGCTGTGTTGAGGAAAGGGATTCTAAAGGGAAGAATAGGGATTGGGTAAGCCTCCTTGTTTATAAGGAGGTGGCCGGCGAAGCCGGACGGAGGATACTGGCTTGGGGGAATGATGCAAAAGAATAGAATGAAGATTCTTTTTCTGCCCCCGTTCTGAGTGATGACGGACGGTAAGGCGTCATTCTGAGCGGCAGCGAAGGATCTGCTGCCGTGGTGAGGAAGCTGGTAAAGTGGTACAGGGGCTGACTATAAAATCGAGTGACACAAACAATTATTTGTGTGACCAATTTGATATTTCGATTCATGGGACTGTCTGATTTGATATTGCAATTTGGTTGATTTATAATTATTTTAGATATATAATGTCATATTATATAAAAATATGTTTATCAAAAAATATCAGAAAAATAGTTTGGTGTAATCTGTGGGATTTATCTGTTAAAATCTGAAGCCGATTGTATGACAGGGGGAGGGGAGACGGAACGCGAAGGGTAAAACATAACGGCTCTTTTATATTTTTATTTTCTTTAAAAATTGGGAGGAAAATATGAATAGGGTTTACAAGATCGTATGGAGTAAGGCGAAAAATGCTTATGTGGTGACATCGGAACTGGCGAAAAACCACACGAAGAACGCTTCGGGAAAAATGGTGAAAACAGCGCTGACAGCAGCTGTGGGGATGGGAGTCCTCATGGGCGGTTATATGGCTGATGCCGCGCCGGCGACTAACCCGTCCGGTGATGGTCCGGGTATTGCCATCGGCACAGGATCATCTTCCCAAAAGGTGGATTCTACTGCTGTCGGCAAAAATGCGAAAACGACCGGTGAACGCGCGTTGGCAGTGGGCTATAATAGTATAGCGGACGCCGATAGTGCCATGGCTGTCGGTAATGGGAATAAAGCAATGGCTGGTGGTTCATTGGCTGTAGGCGCAAGAAATATTGCGCAAGGTATGGGAGGTTTAGCCATAGGAGAAAGTAATACCGCAAAAGGTGATGATAGCGCGGCTGTGGGGCATTCTAATAAGGTGCATGCTATGGGAACATATGCATTCGGACTCCAAAATACCGTGTGGAAAATGTATTCCCAAGCATATGGAATGAACAATATTGTTTCCGAGATTAATTCTTTTGCTTATGGAAACAGTAACCAAGTGGGTTCAATGAATTCTTTCGCTTTTGGCGGCGCCAATCTGAATACCGCCCGTTGGGCAGTGACGGTGGGGAATACCAATAAAGTAGGAGGAGAGCATAGTTTTGCGGCCGGATTTTATAATACTATCGGCTCTACGTCTAAAGATGCAGTAGCAATTGGACAGAATGCCCGTGTTGGTGTAAGTGATTTTAATGTAGCGACAACGATTGATCCGACAACGGGAGAAATAAAGGCGGTTTACAATGGAGAGGTCGATGCTACAAATAGTGTAGCCATCGGCAATGAAGCAAATGTTATGGCTTTAAATAGCGTAGCTCTCGGCGAAAACACCGGTGTTACAAAAGACGGTAAGAATGGAACGGCTATTGGCGGTGAAGCAAGTGTCAAGGCGGAAAATGGTACAGCGGCAGGGTTTAAAGCTACTGTAAGAGCTAAAAGTGGTGTGGCGCTAGGCGCATCAAGCTTTGTCGATGCGGAAGGCGGGATTGCTTTGGGACGGAATTCTGTCGCAGAGCGCAAGTCCGGTAGGGCAGGGTATGATTTTACAACCGGGGCGGTATCGACAATTAATGATAGTACGTGGAAAGCAACTGATGGTGCAGTATCTGTAGGCAATAGTGCGAATACCCGTCAGATTACCAGAGTGGCAGCAGGTACCGAAGATACGGATGCCGTGAATGTGGCACAGATAAAGGGGCTGGCTAAGCAGTTTACCGCCGACGGGGTGTCTTATTTCCACGTCAATGCGACAAATACAGCTGTGGCTCCTGTGACAAATAATAAAGGTACGGTCAGTGCTGTGGCCGGTGCCGGCGGGAAGAATTCCACAGCAGCCGGTATTGCTGCGAAGGTGCAGAAGGATGCCGAAGAAAGCACGGCTATCGGGTACAGCACGAATGTGACGAAAAAGAACGGGACGGTCGTGGGCAATCGCTCCTCCGTCTCCGGAGAAGGCGGATCTGCTTTCGGCTACAACTCACAGGCTAATGATGTGAACGCTACCGCCATAGGCGCGGCAAGCCGTGCTACTAAAGAAGGAGCCTTTGCAGGTGGCTACAGTGCACAGGCGACAGGGATAAGATCCGTGGCTGTCGGCAGCGGTGCCAAGGCCGATTCCACCAGTACGGTCGCCATCGGCGACGGAGCGAATGTTGCTTCCAACGTGGATCTGGTTGGCGGTATTGCCATCGGCAAGAAGGCCTATGTATTAAACGGTGGCGGCCGCCAGGAAGCGGAGCTCGGCCTTGACCGGAGCAACTGGCCTGCATCCATATCCGGTGCTTATAACAATCCGATTAATAAAGACCGTGTCGCCACGGGCATTGCTATTGGCACGAATGCCTATGCCCGTACGGGCAGCGTGCAGATCGGCGCACATACCTATACGGGTACAATGGGCGGAACATCGATCAATGCGAATACGAACGGTGAAGGCACAGTTGTCAATATGACGACTATCGGAAGCAACAGCTATAACAAGGCTGTCTTCGGCACGATGGTGGGTGCCTATTCTATTGCGTCCGGCGACTTTAACGGATCCGGCGGATTTAACAGAATGTATACGGGGCAGAACTTCGGGGCCAGTGTTGTCGGGTCGCTGAACAGTATCCGTACGAAGGGATATGGCCAATACAGCGGCATAGCCAACAGCATTGTCGGTTTGGCCAATACGACGGAAAACAGCAACGGTTCTTTGATTTTCGGGGCTGGCAATAATATTACCAATTCTATCAAGAATATTTCCGGCGTGGCCAGCGGTGCCAATACACCTGATGAAATGTCGGCGAAATTGCGTAAAGCAATCCAAGACAATGAATCCGGCGGCGCCGTAATGGCTCTTGGCGGCGGCAATACGGCCGACTGGGCGCAGGCATCCCAGATTGTCGGTGTCAATAATACTTTAAAAGGTACGAGGGGTAATATCAGCAAATACAATCTGATTGACGGCTATAAGAATACGGCAGACAGGGTAAGCAACGTCTCCGTCATCGGTTCTGAAAATAATGTAACTAACACCAATGGCGCTGTTGTCTTTGGGGATAAGAGAACACTGACAGGTGCCGACGGCAGCGTTGTCATCGGTTCGTCTCAAAACGGTACCAGTACCAGCGTGAAGAATGCTGTAGCCATCGGCAGTGAAGCCAACGTGACCGTGGCAGGCGGCGTGGCACTCGGCAGTGGATCTGTCGCTTCCGTTGATAAGGGCACCGTGGGGTATGACGCTTCCGGCACAAATCATAACTCCGATACGACAGGCGTATGGAAATCGACGGCTTCCGCTGTGTCTGTCGGTGATGCGGCAGGAAATACGAAAGTTACCCGCCAGATCACCAACGTGGCGGCAGGGAAAGAAGATACCGACGCCGTCAACGTGGCACAGTTGAAAGCGGTAAAAGCTGCCGCTGATGCTGCGAAAGTTCATTTCTTTTCCGTGAAGGGCAACAGCAGTGATGAAAACTATAATAATGACGGTGCCACCGGTGATCGTGCGCTGGCAGTCGGTGTGGCTGCCAAGGCAGGCGGTCTGAAAGCAACGGCGCTGACCGGCGGGAATGCGTCGGGCGACTTCTCTTTTGCCGTAGGCAATAATGCGCAGGCGAAGGGATGGGGGTCTGTTGCTATCGGTGCAGGTACTTTGGCTGAAAATCAAGGGACTGTGGCGATCGGTCACGGCGCGAAGGCCTACAGTCTTGAGTCGGTCGCATTAGGTTACAATACACAGGCCGGCGCCCCCTCCGGACAGCCGGGGGCGGGGAACCATGCACAGACCGCCATGGGCAGCGGTACGATTGCTACCGGCGGGGCTGCTACCGCATTCGGCTTTGAATCCGTAGCCAGCGGCGCACATGCTATAGCGGGCGGTGATAAGGCGAAGGCGACCGGGCAGGACTCCGTGGCATTAGGAAAGGACACGGAAGCGTCCGGGACTTGGTCGGTAGCCTTGGGAAGTGATACAAAAGCGGAAGGACAGTCATCTACCGCCCTGGGAACAGATACCACTGCTTCCGGAATCGCTTCCACGGCGATGGGGAGTAAGACACAGGCTACCGGTGTCGGTTCTACAGCCATGGGTGGCAGTACGACAGCGGCAGGCAACTGGTCTTTGGCGAGCGGCGGATTGTCAGAGGCGAAAGGTGACTATTCTACCGCCATGGGATATAATAGCAAGGCAAATGCACGGAACAGTTTTGCTGTTTCCGGCGGCATTGTAGAAACCGCTGCAGAAAATTCCATAGCTATGGGTGAGGGTGCGAAAGCGTCTGTATCCGATGCGGTAGCGCTGGGAAGCGGTTCTGTGGCGTCCACGGAAAAAGGTAAAATCGGTTATGATATTTCCGGTGCCGATCATTCCAACGATACGACAGGCGTATGGAAATCGACAGCAAACGCCGTTTCTGTAGGCGATGCGTCCAAAGGTATCACCCGCCAGATCACCGGTGTAGCGGCCGGTGCGGCAGATACCGATGCTGTCAATGTGGCACAGCTGAAGAAAGTGGAAGCCAAGGCAGAAGCGGCGGAAAAGAAACATACCACCGTGAAAGCGGGAGATTACGCAACCGTAACGGAAGGCACCAATGCCGACGGCGGGAAAGAATACACTGTCAGCGGACCCAAGATGGAATCTACGGACGGGACAGTAAAGATTACGGATAAAGTGGAAAACGGCAAGAAAGTCGGATATAACCTGTCCGTCGATACAAGCAGTCTGGGAATTGAAAAGACAAAGGTAGAAGCGGGAGACAATGTAACCGTAACATCCAAGAAAACCGGGAATACGACGACATATACCGTCAATGCCAAAGACACGGTAGTAACCGGCGGCACGGCTACCTATGCTGCGAATGGTACAGGCAGTGCTACCTTGATAAATAATGACGGAACGACAGCGACCATCACCGGCCTGAAGGATCGTTATACATCATCCGCAGCACTTGACGGGAATACCTTGAACTTCACCCGTAATGACGGCAGCACTTATTCCGTTTCCGGCATCGCTTCCACGCAGGATATAAAAAATGTAACCAATAAAGTAGGCGAATTGGGAACCCGTGTGAACCGTGCAGGAGCGGGAGCGGCAGCACTGGCGGCTCTCCATCCGCTGGACTTTGACCCCGATGACAAGTGGGATGTGGCAGCCGGCTACGGCAACTACAAAGACGCCCATGCAGTATCGGTAGGCGCATTCTACCGTCCCAATGAAGACACCATGTTCAGCGTGGGAGGCTCTTTCGGCGGAGGAGAAAACATGGTGAATGCCGGAGTCAGCGTAAAGCTGGGACAGGGCAACCATGTGTCTACATCCAAAGTAGCTATGGCAAAAGAAATTGTTGACCTGAAAGATGCGGTTACCCGTCTGGAAGCGCAAAATGAACAGTTCCGGCAGATCATCGGACAGATGGCGGGACAGCCTGTAAGGAATGTAGAGTTCCCCGATGTGCCGAAAGACCACTGGGCCTATTCCTATGTGAAATCACTGGCGGACAGAGGTCTTTTGGAAGGCTATCCGGATGGTGAATTCAAAGGGGATCGTACCATGACCCGCTATGAATTTGCGGCCATTATTTACCGCGCGCTGCAGAATGGGGCGCCTGTTGATGGAAATATGGGTAAAGCTATGGAAGAATTTGGTCCTGAGATGGAAAAGGTAAGAGAAGCTTATCGTTTCCGGGTAGACCGTATTTCCGGCGAAGATAATGACAGGAATAAAGTAGAACGCGTCCGTGTCAATAATGAAGGCAATAAAGAAAAGGGTGATTACCGCGACATATACGGTTCGCATATCGCAGCCGGTAAATAATTCATTACATATAAAATAGAAGCCGGTTGTTTTGATAAAAGTGATTGTTCTTTGATTTATGGGAGTTTTGAACTATAATGATTTTGATTGATGAATGGTAACTCCTGTTTTTGGAGTATATCCCATCATCTGTTTTTAAGGATGAAATTTATGAGGGAGGAAAATTATGAATCAGATTTACAAAGTCATTTGGAGCCGGGTGAAGCGCTGCTATGTAGTGGTTTCAGAAATTGCCGGTAGCAATGGAAAAAATGGGGGGGGTGGCTTCTGAAAAAAAGAGCCTGCCTTTCCATGCATTTCTGTGTGCTCTTGCCCTTACCGGATGCCTGATGCCGAGCGTGGTGGAGGCAAATACGCAGTATGGGCCGGGTGCTTCCGCTACCGGCGGTGACAGCGTGGCGATAGGTGACAGTGCTAAGGCGACCGCAGGCCATGCTACCGCTGTCGGAACCTTGACAGAGGCTGATGGGGTGAATTCTTTTGTGGCAGGGTTGCAGGCAAAGTCAGGAGCGACTGCTGAAAACAGTGTTGCCATAGGACGGGGGGCCCAGGCTTTAGGTCAGAAGCGGGCCAGTGATCAGTTTACTGCGAGCACCATCGCCATCGGGAATAATGCAACAGCGACGGAAAACGGGGATATCGTCATCGGCCGCCAGGCGACGAGTACGGTATCCAAGTACCATGGTGAGGATGGCTCCGGCGCCGTTGTCATGGGATCGGAAGCTCATTCTTACGGCTCCCGGGGCGATGTGGTTCTTGGTTCCGGGGCGGAAGCAAACATCATCAGAAAGGGCACTACCAACCCGGCAGATGCCGCTGGATATTCACAGTCGATAGCCATCGGCAGTATGGCAAAAGTTTATGGTACGCAGGCCATGGCTATCGGTGGAGATGTGAAATCTATTGGACATTCCTCCATTGCCATTGGGGGCAATGACGTTGACCTGGTAAAATCCGATCTGCAAGCGGCAGTTCCCGGTTTTTGGGCTGCCGGGGCGCAGAATAAATTTGAGCGGGAAACGGCAGCGTTATATCCCGGGACGACATTGGGGAGCGCCGCCCTCAGCACCAGCCCGTATCGGTCGAACACCGCATCTATTGGGGCAGCTAGTATAGCCATGGGCGCGATGACCCAGTCCTTCGGTATCGGTTCCACGGCGATTGGTGTCAATTCGATGTCAAAAGGAGCTGCAAGCACCAGCATCGGTGTCATAGCGCGGAGCTGGGGAAAGAATTCTCTTGCCATCGGCAGCCAGGCGGGTGCTTATGGAGATAAGTCCACATCTCTGGGCGATACGAATACGGTCGGCTTTGATATGACGGACGGCACCACGTCCGGTGCGGCTTCTTCAGCTGTCGGTACAGATAACAAAGTCTATGGGAATAATTCCTATGCTATCGGTGGCGGCAATACGATTGGTTCCGCCACCATTACGGAAACGACAGAAGCCAACGGCGATAAAATTAAGAAGGTTACTGCCGGTACGGTGAAAGGAAGTACGGCAGGCGCTTTCGGTTATAAGAATACCATCACAACGGATAATGCCTATGTGGTGGGGAATAATTCCACAGCTTCTGCTGATGGGGCTATGATCCTGGGGAGCAGTGCATCCGTGACGGGGAAGAATGGTGTTGCTCTTGGCAATAATACAAAAGTGGCCAATGAAAATGCCGTGGCTATCGGCAATGGTTCAGAAACAGCAGCTGCTGTGGCGACACCCTCCGCAACAATCAATGGCGTAGCACATAATTTCGCAGGAGTAAATCCGGCGTCCACAGTAAGTGTAGGCAAGGCAGGCAGTGAACGGACGATTACCAATGTGGCGGCCGGCCGTATTTCCGCGACTTCTACCGATGCCATCAATGGCAGCCAGCTCTATGCGGTAACCTCAGAAGTAGATAAAGGCGTGGCCTATGCAGGCGATGTGAAAGATGCGGCAGCCGCGGCTAATAAGTTTACCCGAAAATTAGGCGAACAGACGAATATCATCGGCGGTGTGACAGATACATCTAAGCTGACAGACGGAAATATCGGCGTGGTATCCAACGGGACAGATACGCTGAATATTAAACTGGCGAAAGACGTGAAAGTGGACAGCGTCACAGCGGGCAATACGGTCATCAATAACAACGGACTGACCGTAGGCGGAAAGACCTATGTGACAAATAACGGTATCAATGCGAATAATGCGCCTATTACGAATGTGGCCAGTGGCGGAACGACAGATTCCAATGCAGCCAATATCGGAGATGTGAAGAAGGCGGTTGCCGGAGCGAAAGCTACTGTTACCGGTGCCAAGCAGGCGACTGTCACAAATACGACTGCCGTAGATGGTCATGTTGATTATGTGGTCAGTGCGACCAAGACAACATTGGCTGCTGAAGCTGGCGGCAAAGTGTCTGTAACAGGCGGTACAGAAGATGCTAATGGCGTTATCGCTTATACAGTAGGATTGGATGCGGCTACAAAAACGGCAATCAATAATATCGGCGGAGGTACGATTGCTGCCGGAGATAATAAGACTGTAACCGGTGATACAGTGAATACCTATCTGAACAATAATTACTACGATAAGCCTACAATGGATACCAAGCTGGGTGATAAGGCGAATACTAACTTGGATAACATTACCAATGCGGGCAAGACTGTTATTAACGATATTGCGGCGGATGCGGTAAAAGTTGTCAATGGTAAAAATACGACCGTTACCCCCGGTACAGAAGCCGGAGCGAATGGTACGGCCAAAACCTATGCGGTGAATGTATCCGGCGATCTGACAGGAATCACATCGATTTCCAATCAGAAGACCGCTCCCGGCGGTACTACAACGGGTGCAAAAATTACTCTCGGTGATACGACAAATACGGTGAGCGTTGGCGGTGCGAAAATCACCAATGTAGCGGATGGAGACGTAGCCCCTAACTCTAAAGATGCTGTCAATGGCGGTCAGTTGAATGAAGTAAAAGAATTAGCAGGGAAACATACCATCGTTAAAGTGGACGGGCAGGAAAATCGTACTGATGGAAACCTGCTTATTACCAAGACAGACAATAATGGTCAAGCCACTTATGATTTGAAGCTGAATGACGAGCTTACCGTCGGTAAAACGGGGGCGGCCGGAAAAGACGGTTCCATCGGAGTCAAGGGCAAAGACGGTTCTGCTGTCGCTATCAACGGTAAAGACGGTTCCATCGGCCTGAATGGTGCCAATGGGGCTAACGGGCTTACGATGAAGAGCGGCGATGCCAAGCCGGCTGTTGACGGTACCAATGTTACCCGTCTCGTTCTTGAAGAAAAAGACGGTACGAAACATGATGTGGCCACATTGGACGACGGCATGAAATATGGCGGCGATACAGGAAACGTCATCAAGAAGAAACTGAACGAACAGGTCAACGTCATCGGAGGCATTACAGACACAAACAAACTGACCACAGAAGACAACCTTGGCGTCGTATCCGACGGCAATAACAACCTGAAAGTCCGCCTTGCCAAAGCCCTGAAAGGCCTCGAAAGCGTGACAACCGGCGATACAGTTATGAATAATAACGGCGTTACAATCAATAACGGCGCAGCCGGAAATCCTGTATCCCTCACCAAGAACGGCCTTGACAACGGCGGCAACAAAATCACCAACGTGGCGGCCGGTGTCAATGGCACAGACGCGGTTAATGTAAACCAACTGAATACCGTTGCCGGAGAAGCTGCTAAACATACGACCGTCAAAGCCAAAGACAGCAATGTAACTATCACCGAAAGACCCAATGCGTCCGGCGGCACGGAATATACTATCGGACTCGGCGACAAAGTCACACTGGGAACCGATCCGTCCAAACAGGTATCCATCGACGGAACAACAGGCATCATCAAAGCCGGAGACAAAGTCACCATTGACGGCACGACAGGAAACATCGATGCCGGAAAAGTGAAAATCAACGGGAAAGACGGAACCGTCAACGGACTGACCAATAAAACCTGGGATCCGAACAACATCACCAGCGGGCAGGCCGCCACAGAAGACCAGCTCAAAGCCGTAGACCAAAAGATTACCAACACATCCACGGAACTGACAAATAAAGGCATGGACTTTGCCGGCAATGACGGAGAATTCCACCGTAACCTGGGAGAAAAAGTCACCATCAAGGGAGAAGGGACAAAAGCCGCCTCCGAATACTCTGGTGAAAACATCAGAACCTTTGCCGACGCGAACGGAAACCTCACCGTCAAAATGGACAAGAACCTGAAAACCGAAACAATCGTTGCCACAGGTGAAAACGGCAAAGACGGAAAAATCGGCATCAACGGAAAAGACGGCGTAACAACAAACATCTCCATTACCCGTGACGGCAAACCCGGAGTAGACGGCGCGCCGGGAACGACTACGACCCGTATCGTATACGAGAAACCGGACGGAAGCAAAGAAGAAGTGGCTACCCTAAATGACGGCATGAAATACGGCGGCGATACAGGAAACGTCATTAAGAAGAAACTGAACGAACAGGTCAACGTCATCGGAGGCATTACAGATACCAACAAACTGACCACGGAAGACAACCTCGGCGTCGTATCCGATGGCAACAACAACCTGAAAGTCCGCATGGCTAAAGATCTCAAAGGCTTGGAAAGCGTGAAAACTAACACCCTGACCGTGGGAGACGTGAAAATCGACAACAGCGGTATCAACGCAGGGAACAAGAAAATCACCAACGTAGCAGCCGGAGACATCAGCGCAAACAGCACTGACGCCGTCAACGGAGGGCAGCTGTGGAAAACAAACCAGACAATCAACAACATAGGAGGAGCCGTCAATGAACTGGGAACCCGTGTGAACCGTGTCGGAGCGGGAGCGGCAGCACTGGCAGCCCTCCACCCGCTGGACTTCGACCCGGATGACAAGTGGGATGTGGCAGCCGGCTATGGCAACTATAAAGACGCCCATGCCGTGTCGGTAGGCGCATTCTATCGTCCGAATGAAGATACCATGTTCAGCGTAGGAGGCTCCTTCGGCGGAGGAGAAAACATGGTGAATGCCGGAGTCAGCGTGAAGCTGGGACAGGGCAACCATGTGTCTACCTCACGGGTAGCTTTGGCCAAGGAAGTAGAAGACCTGAAAGCGATTGTCAAGGCGCAGAGTGCTGAGATCAAAGCTATGCGCGGAGCCATGCAGTCGGGGGCATCGGTAATGAAGGATGTTAATTTCCCCGATGTGCCGAAAGACCACTGGGCATACTCTTATGTAAAATCACTGGCGGACAGAGGTCTTTTGGAAGGCTATCCGGACGGTGAGTTCAAAGGTGACCGTACCATGACCCGCTATGAATTTGCGGCCATTATTTACCGCGCACTGCAGAACGGCGCACCTATTGACAGCGATATGGCAAAAGCCATCGGTGAATTCGATCCTGAAATCAATCGGATAAAGGATCTGGACCGCACCCGTGTCGACCGTATTTCCGGCAAGGATAATGACCGGCATAAGGTGGAACGCGTCCGTGTCAATAATGAAAGTAATAAAGAAAAGGGTGACTACCGTGATGTGTACGGTTCCCATATTTCACCGGAAGCGTAACCCGGAAAGCAAAGACAAGGAAATAGTATAAGAAACAGAAAGTACGGTATCCGTCAGGTATGATGGGTACCGTATTTTTATGTGGGCGGGGGATAGGATGTAATCCGGAAACTGGAGGATAAGCGTTGTCCGTCCCTCGTTACCTGGAGCGATTGTAAGGAGTTTGCTGCCGTGGTGAGGAAGACGGTAAGAAGATAAAAGTTATTAGCTGTGAGCTGTCAGCTATAAGCTGTTAGCTGTGAGTTAAAAGCCGAAGCATATGATTTCCGTTAGGTGTCATACGAAACAACAGCAAAGGATTTGCTGTTGTAGTGAGGGAAACGTTAAGGCGTTATCCTAAGCGAATGTGAAGAGTCTGCTACCGTGGTGAGGAAAGCCGTAAGATGTCATCCGGGTAATAGATTCTTCACTCTGTGTCACTGTCCCGTTTCCCTGCTTTCTCACACAGCATTCTTACCCCCGTTCAGAATGACGATTGGAGGAAATGGCGTCATAATGAGGGAAACGTCAGTCGTCATCCTGAGCGATAGCGAAGGATCTGTTGCCGTGGTGAGGAAAGCAGTAAGAAGATAAAAGTTATCAGCTGTGAGCTGTCAGCTATCAGCTGTTAGCTGTTAACCGTTAGCTGTGAGTTAAAAGCCGAAGCATATGATTTCCGTTAGGTGTAATACGAAATAACAGCAAAGGATTTGCTATTGTAGTGAGGAGGGAAACGTTAATCGTCATCCTGGACGAATGTGAAGGATCTGCTACCGTAATGAGGGAATCGGTAAGGCGTCATCAGCATAATAGATTCTTCACTCCATTTCACTGTCCCGTTTCCCTGCTTTCTCACAAAGCATTCTTACCCCCGTTCTGAATGACGATTTTGGGAAAGCACGTCACTAACAATGGAGAACGGAAAGCATCATAATGACGGAGACGGTAAGGCGTCATAATGAGGAAAGCGTCAGGCGTCATCCTAAGCGAATGTGAAGGATCTGTTGCCGTGGTGAGGAAAGCGGTAAGAAGATAAAAGTTATCAGCTGTGAGCTGTCAGCTATCAGCTGTTAGCTGTTAACCGTTAGCTGTGAGTTAAAAGCCGAAGCATATGATTTCCG
>SKEP01001357.1_pt1 | contig 13141 bp, 10 predicted proteins | sample 4826901 | NCBI WGS metagenome assembly SKEP01 (sample SAMN11008806, study PRJNA524170) | human gut metagenome | biome: Human fecal sample; material: Feces; isolation source: fecal sample from pouch patient p4, p43, p49, p54, p55 | host: Homo sapiens | place: Israel: Tel-Aviv | collected 2014-03-20
CGAAACGACCGCAAGAACGACAGTATAAAGCTTTTTAGAAAATCTTAAGCCTCCAGTTCTTTTTCACCTTTTTCTGTGATAATCCATTGCTTTCCATTCGATGATTTCATAATCAGACCATCCTTTGCCAAATAAACGAGCAGACGTCCTATTCTTCGTAGTTTTTCGTCACGAGTGTTGTTTGCGGGAAAAACATGTTGAAGGCTTTCAAATGCGTCTTTACGCCAAAATCCCATTTCGCCTGCGTTATGCGCCAATTGCAACAATAGCTTTTGGATACTATTTTCTGCAAGTCCTTTCTCTTTGGTATAATGCCCTATCTGTTTCGTCAGTTTGGCAACCTTTAGAGATATGGTATAATGTGGAGCACGTCCTTCAATCAAACCTTTATCAAGTAGATGTTTGGCTGCATCTTTGGTAATAGGATGATGCTTCTGTACCGCATCCAGCCAAAGACACTCCTTTAGTGACAAAGACTGGTTGCTCTTTAACAAGTTGGTATATTTCTCATCTATCATCTTGCCATGGATGGTTACGCCAACAGTACGATGCTCGTTGTCGATGTCATAATCTGGCATTGGAAAGAATCGGTTGCGCTGCTCTGTGTAAATCTTCTTGATGCCACGTCCTACGGTATCAATCATGTTGAAGTTAACCATGCCACGACATAAACAATCGTTACGATAATGAAATTGAGGACCTTTATGCTCCAGGGCATTTTCTATTGTTCCTGGAATGAAACTGCCACCATTGCCATAATATAAGGTACTAGGACCTTCTACAAAAACAATTCGCTGCTGTAAGGTGTAATCCTGATGTGCGATGGCGTTATGTAATGCCTCTCGTATGGTGTATTCATCATACTGCTTCATGGTGTCTGGGAACAGGGTTCCACCTGGCAACTCACGCATAGTCTTGTTACGTATTTTACTCAACACCTTATCTACGGTCAAGATGAAAGGTATTGTAAAATGCTCATAATCTTGTACGATGCCTTCTTCATCTTCCCATGTCCAAGTGATTTGTGCTACGGCAGGATGAATCTTTTGAATAGAAAGGGGTTTGCCCAATAGTAGAATGGCAGCACGAGTGAGCTTCCCTTCTCGCATCATCATACTATTAGCCAAGAACTCTTCTGTACTCCACGCATCTATTTCTTCGGCAGGAATACTTGACGAACGAACTTTTTTGAACATGACTTTAGCTGTAGCTACGGCTAATTCATCCAAGTCATTGATCGTGGCATTTGGTACGAGTTGGGCTGTCCAATCTGGTATTGGTGGTTGTTGGCGAATGGCATCTTGTTTTGTCTGGTTCAGTGGTTTCAGACTTTCGCCATCACGACCATAAGCCACACCTTTCCAGTGCATCACTATATTGCGTGGTGATGCTGGTATCTGGAATAATAAAACTCGTTTGCCTTCGATATCTAAAGGTACAATATCTCTAAAGATAAGGTTGTCGGTGGTATGTTGAGACATATCTTGCTTCAAACGGTTGAGCGCAACTTCACCATCCTTGAATGTTGTACCGATAATCTGATGTTTTTTGTCCCAAACGCCAAATACAATCCAAGCAAACTCATGGTCACGTAAGTTTGCTTCATTGCTAAGAGCGGAGAAGTACTTTCCCAACTCGTCAATATCAAAGTTGGTCTCTGCTTTCTTAAACTCTACGACCTCATTTTCCGAGTGCTCCCAAAGCTTGTTGAATATCTCTATATATTTTTTCATTGTCTCCTTCTTTATTATTCTTAAATGGCCTACTTAAAAAGTAAGGCATTGTCTTAGGGCACATTTATATTAAAACAACTACAAAGATAGCATTATTCTTTGATAATAGAGTATATATCTAGATAGAAAGTGCTTTTCTTAGCGATTTTTCCTATTTTGGGCGAAAAGTTCCTATGTATGGGAGTAAACTAAATACCAGTTGTGCAGATTGGTCGTTTCCTGATTTAGCTTGACTACTTGCTCGTCTTAAGTCTTGACAATGTCGACTCTGTTAAACATTTGTGTTATCGCATGAAATCGTCGTGTAAAAGATCATGTGGAACGTTATAGGACAAAGGTCCACAAATAAAAATAGAGGTATTATGGCGAATATTGATTTGAAATTATCCTCAAAAGACGCAGCTGCGATGATGCGACCTGCTGTCATAAAAAGAAAATTCCGTAGTAGATAATAATGCAAGAGAGTGTGTGTTTATGACATACTCTCTTGCTCATATAGGTATAATGTCTTATTTTCCCAAAGACTTGAACATCTTGGTGATACACTTTTTCTTCTGCTCCATGTTTGGGTGAACATAGAGGTTGAGGGTTGTTGTGATGTTGGCATGACCGAGCAGTACGCTTACTGTCTTGTAGTCGCAGTTGCTTTCAATGCAGCGTGTGGCAAAGCTATGGCGCAGTCCGTGATACTTTAGTCGAGGAATGTCAAGATGCGCCATCAACCGATGATAATAGTTGCGATAGGTGCGAGGTTCGGTTGGTTTCTCCTCATTGGTCAGCACATAGAAGTCTGTGTTTACCACCTTTTTCAGTGGTTTCACCATCGCCAGCAGTTCCTTGTTCATCGGTATCTCACGACATGAGTTCTTGGTCTTGGGTGTATTGATAACCAACTCTGTGTGCTTGTGTTCACCCTCCACCATGTAGATTCGCTCAATAGTGCGGTTCACTACAATCGTACCATTGTCCGTGTTGATGTCCGACCATTTCAATCCGCAGATTTCTCCAATACGCAAACCAGTTGTCAGACTGATATAAATACCAAGATTGCGGAACGTGAAGTTCTGCTTGATGAAATCGAGGATCTTCTTGTGGTGTGCCACTGTCAGTACCTCAATTTCTTTGTTGGTCTCTGTCGTTGGGTACTTGATGTCCCACTCACAATAGCTCATCCATTTGTTCTTTACTCCGAACTTCATCACCATTTTCAAGACTATCAGAATATCCTTCACCGTTTTAATGCTTAGTCCGCCATTGAGTTTCTGCAAAACAAACTCCTGAACAAGTTTCTCACTCAGAGCCTCACAATCGCCAAATGATGGCAGAATGTGGTTCTCCAAAACTAACACATAAGCAGCGTATGTAGACTGCTTAACGTAGCGTTGCTTGTCTGTTTTCCAAGCCAACGCAATTTCTCTAATTGTTTTTGTTGTCATTGTAATCCTTAATTTTTGAAGGTGTACATATATAATTAGAGATAATAGACCTCTGATGTCCCAAATCTAAGATTCAAGGAGTTTCAGGGGGAATGGGAGAAAACTAAGTTTGGTGATATTGCAACAGGTTTTGACTATGGCATGAATGCTGCTGCAAAAAACTATGATGGTGTAAACAAATATATTCGTATCACGGATATAGACGAAGCATCATCCACCTACACAGATAAGGACATTGTTTCTCCAGATGGTGTTTTAACAGATAACTATCTTGTGAATAATCGTGATATATTGTTGGCAAGAACAGGAGCGAGTACTGGCAAATCTTATTTGTATAAAAAATCAGATGGAAAATTGTATTATGCAGGTTTTTTGATTAGAGCGAATGTGACGACACATGACCCTTATTTTGTATTCTCTCAATTACACACCCATCGATATTGGAGATGGGTGTCTATTATGTCAGCACGTTCTGGACAACCAGGCATAAATTCACAAGAATATTCCTCATTTCCAATTTACACAACATCTATCGAGGAAGAAAGTAAAATAGCGAAACTATTATCTCTTCTTGATGAGCGTATCGCCACTCAAAACAAAATCATTGAGGATTTGAAGAAGCTAAAGTCTGCGATTATTGAAATTGAATATACGCCTAATACTAAAACCACTTCGCATATAGGCAATGTCATTGAGCAGATTTCTAAGCGTAATAAAAACAATGCGATTCAAAACGTCTTGTCGGTTAGCAATCGTCAAGGGTTCATAAAGCAGAGTGATCAATTTGAAAATAGGAATGTTGCAAGCGAAGATACTTCTAACTACAAAATCGTAGAAAAGAACGACTTTGCCTTTAATCCTGCACGAATAAACGTTGGTTCTATTGCTCGCCTGACAACTTTTGAAAAAGGCATCGTTAGTCCTATGTATATTTGCTTCCGAACCCAAGAAAACGTAGCACCTGAATACATTGATTTCTTTTTTGAATCGAAGCATTTCTATTGTGAAATACAAAAGAGATTGGAGGGAAGTGTTAGACAATGCTTGTCTTTTGAAGGACTATGTAATATACCTTTTTCTCTTCCCTCTCTTGAAATGCAGCAACGAATAGGAAAGCGCCTATTCATATTGGGGCAGAAGATAAAAACGGAAACAGATTTATTAGAACTATTGAACAAGCAAAAGCAGTATCTGCTTCGCCAGATGTTTATATAAACATTTGGCGGAGCAGGTGCTGCTTCTGTAAAGTATATAATGCACAGAGCGACATATTGTTTCCAAGAGCAGAATCCACCGATGTTAGCATCTTTACACAAGTGTCCTTGATGGGGGCATTAGGGATTGAAAATGACATATTTAGTATATCTTCTCCGTTCAAATTTGCAATTGCACCATTACCACCTTGCAAAGAGTTCCAAATATATCTACGGTATTTGTTTGTTTGAAATAACCATTTTACAATTGGTTCTTTAGAACGGTATATACCGCAAAATGCCCCAACGGTTATAGGTGAATGACAATTGCCGTCATAGAAAGAAGATTTGCCAACCAAAGAAGAACTTCCGTTTGCCATACAGATAACAATATCTCCATTTTGTAATTGCTGTTCTGCTGACATTTGCTTATTAACGAATACAACATTGTTATTGTAATCAAGCAAACTTCCATTAACAATATTGTTAGAGCGCATAACAAGTGTGCCACCATGTTCAACAACATCGTTACTGCTATAAGTTAATCCACGAATATATGATCCAACATTATCCAATTGTAGTCTTTCTGAATGTTTATCATCAAATACATTTTCAATAATCGCAGACTTTAGCTTCTTCAAATCCTCAATGATTTTGTTTTGGGTCGCGATACGCTCGTCAAGCAAAGAGAGCATTTTACCAATTTTCTTTTGTTCTTGTAAGCAAGGTCTTTGGTTAGGCAACAATTCAAAGGCTGATTTTGAAATTATGGGAACTGCTTGGACTGCAATGGAGGACAAATAACGAGGAAAAGCACTCTGTATAGAGTAGTAAACAAATTCATTGTCACTATTTTCATTGACTACAATGGAATTAATCTGTTGGTTAGTTGACATCTCTTTTGTTGCCATTCCCGTTTTACCAATAGTCGAGCCAATACAGGTTACAAGAACACTACCCTTAGGCAATGCTCTTGTTTTTGAAAAGCCTTTTGCGGACAACATTGTCTTTGTCTCTGAAATTAACTTTATTGTCCCTAAATCAGCAGGAGAAGCCCAAAGATATGTTCCATTTTCGTAATTCTCAATATCTTTAGTTGGAGGGGTGTTGCCAGTTACAACTTTTCCGTAATCTCCCAACTTGCACTTCTCCCACTCCCCCTGAAACTCCGGGAATCTGAGATTTGGGACATTAAGGACTTTTCGTCCTTGATTTTTCTCATGCTCGGCAGAGTTCAAGCAAGCTTGACTCTGCTCTCGCTCACTCGAAAAATTGAGTTTATTATGTTCGTTATTTTTTGTCGTTGTCATTTTTAATCCTTAATTTGATCGTTCTGAAATAGTCCACCAACTTGGTGGACAAATTATTTCCCTAAAATTTCCACAAGTTGTGGAAGATTTCAGTTCTCCTTTGGATTGAGGTCGAAAGGAAGCAGAGGCATATCGTCATCACCATTATTAAATCTGTCGAAATCAGAAATATATGAACGGTCTTGGATGAGCTTATATTTCTCATATTCTCCAAAAGCCTTTGCTTTTGCTTCATCTTGCGAAACAGTTCCTGCCGAAGGGTTTGCCTCATAGTCCATTGCCGCAAGGAACTGGGCAAGTCGCTTTCGCCAATCTTCCATTGTTGTAATGATATGGCGTTGGGCACGAGTCTCAGCAAAGTCAAGGAATGAAGTAGTTATGCCATTGAGTTGATTAAGTTCGGTATCCGACAAATAGTTCTTGGCTACAATTGTGTCCGACTTTTGTACTCGTCCGTTAGGTGCTTTTTTCCATGTGGTAAGCCCCATGTGTGGTTGTTCGGCATCAGCTCTGTTAAAGACAATCTCTGCTGCGGTATGATGTGTGACAGCCAAGTGCATCATATTCTGCACCATCTTGAAGAACAATTTGGTACTTTCTGATTTTGCATCATAATCAGCACTACACTCTGCATATACATCCGTTATCTTCTGATAGTAGCGACGTTCAGACGTCCGTATCTCACGGATGCGTTCCAGCAAGTCATCAAAGTAGTCCTTGCCGAAATGCTTGCCTTGTTTCAAGCGTTCGTCATCAAGTACATACCCCTTGATGATAAACTCCTTCAACACAGAAGTTGCCCATATACGAAATTGAGTTGCTTGATAGCTGTTCACACGGTAACCTACGGCAATAATGGCATCAAGGTTGTAGAACAAAGGAGTACGTTCCACATCACGCTCACCCTCAAGTTGAACTTGTTGAATTTTTCTACAAGTTGCCTCTTTTGTAAGTTCTCCACTTTCATAAATTTGAGAAAGGTGATAAGCAATCGTTGCCCGGTCTACGCCAAACAAATCTGCCATGCGTTTTTGCGACATCCAAAATGTCTCGTTGTTGAATATCACTTCAATGCGGGTTTCACCTTGTGCTGTTTTATACAGCAATATGTTGGATTCCAGTGAGTTTTGGATAAGTTCTGTGGTAGAAACGGACTGCGAAAAATATTCTCTTGCTTGTTGCACCAGAGGTTTCTTTCCGTCTGCATTTTCAGCTATAATCATGCACGCCATACGAGACAAACGGAATATGTTCACCTTTCTATATGCACCACTACCGAGCTTGACCATATCAACCGTTTGGTTGAAATGGTCATCAATCTTCATGCCTTTTTGATTGGCTACGGTAATTGCCTTATTTATGACATTTTGGAATTTCCAGTTAGTAGAATATCCCATAGCATTACAAAGGTCGCGCGAACTCCAATATTCCTTGTTGTTTTCGTCAGTCCTGCGGATAGCATCAAACGTAGGACGCATTTCTGGTATATTATCTTTCTCAGCCATATAAAACGTTCTTCTAAAATTGTCCCAACCTGGTACAAAAAAATCATTCCACCAATCCCAACTCTTTCAGATAGCCTTCAATCTCCTTGTCAAGGTCGGCTCGTTTGGCTTCCAGCTCCTTGATTTCTTTCATGACAGCGTGGATGTCGATAGGTTCTTCTTCCTCGAAAGTATCTACATAGCGAGGAATGTTGAGATTGTAGTCGTTCTCTGCCACTTCTTGCAGTGTGGCGAGATGGCTGTACTTTTCTATCTCCTTGCGCTCACGATAGGTGTCAACAATCTTCTTGATATGCTGCGGACGGAGTTTGTTCTGGGTCTTGACCTTTTCAAACTCCTTGCTGGCATCAATAAACAGAATGTTGTCATCCTCCTTACGGCATTTCTTGAACACCAAGATACAGGTCGGGATGCTTGTGCCATAGAAGATGTTGGCAGGCAGACCGATGATGGCATCCACATAGTTCTTCTTCTCAATGAGGAAACGGCGAATGACGCCCTCGGCATTGCCACGGAACAACACACCATGAGGAGCGACACAAGCCATTGTGCCACCCTCATTGAGGTGGTAAATCATGTGGAGAATAAAGGCATAGTCGGCTGTCTTGCGTGGTGCCAAGCGTCCTGCCTTGCTGAAACGATCATCGTTGTTGAACTTATCGGCAGCACTCCATTCGGCAGAGAAAGGAGGATTTGCTACCACAGCGTCAAACTGTGTATCGCCAAAAGCATCCGCCTCCAAAGTATCGCCATTCTCAATGCGGAAGTTGCTAAACTTGATGCCATGAAGGAGCATGTTCATACGAGCCAAGTTGTAGGTCGTAGGATTCTTTTCCTGTCCGAAAATCTCGTTGGCATTGCCTATGCTTGCAGCACGGAGCAACAGCGAACCACTACCACAAGTTGGGTCATAGACATTGCGCAGACGAGCGTGACCGATGGTTACAATCTCTGCCAAGATACGGCTCACTTCCTGAGGAGTGTAGAATTCACCGGCCTTCTTGCCAGCACCAGCGGCAAACTGGCTAATCATATACTCGTAGGCATCACCAAGAATATCAATCTCTTGCGATGCTTCCACACCAAAGTCAATATCATCAAGGGCAAGAAGAACATTGCTGACCAAAGTATTCTTGTCATCGGCAGTCTTGCCCAACTTGGGTGAAGCAAGGTCAATGTCAGAGAATAGACCTCCAAAGTCTTCTTCGCTGTCCTGTCCGAGGGTACTATCCTCAATACGCTTCAATGAGCGTTCGAGCATAGGCAATATATTTTCTTTCTTTTTAATGCGCTCAATGACAGACGAGAACAGGAAGTTCGGCTCAATGAAGTAGCCGATGTTCTCCAGGCATTCGGTCTTGACAACCTCCTGAAGTTCTTCTATATCTTCGTCTCTCTCCATTGCCCACAGTTCTTTAAACGTGACTTCATCATCCACCAATGCGTCATTGGCGTGTTTCTCTATCTTCTCCGACAAATACTTGTAGAAGATAAAGCCAAGGGTGAAATACATGAAGTCGCTTGCCGACATATTGCCACGCAGTTTGTTGGCAACTTCCCAAAGTTGATTTCTTAGATTTTGCTGTAACTCTTCAGACATATCGTTGTTTCTTTTTTTCGATTATTAAAACGTCTCCCAATGCAACTTTATATGATTGGGATTTAGTTATGTTGTCAAATGGATATTCAGACTTGCTGTATTTATGTGCAACATCAATGATGCAGTTCCACGATGAGAAATTAGGTGCGTCTTCACTTGGGTCTAAGCACAGAATTTTTGTTATTGCATCTTCCTCGTTGTCCGTTTCATAACCAACTGCAAGCATTGCATGCCCACCATCTGGGAAATCAGTCGATATAATAACAGGCATTTCTTCATCAAGTGTATCGGCTATTATATCAATAATTTCATTGGCATCTTTCCGACACTTTCGTGTTGCCACAACACCAAAGTCTTGTTCATTGATTTCTTTCGCAAGTGTGGAAAAGTAATATCCGTTCCTTATCAAGCCTTGTTCTTCAAGGAAATGGCTTAGGAATTTTCCCTTTTGAGTCCGTCTGTCTGGTTTATTGTAAATATATAAGTCATCCTCAGTTACAATGCCAAGACACAACAATGCCATCGCCAAAGAATAGACAGAGCAAGCTCCATCCATATCCCCTTGACGCTTATGTAACTTTACATATTTTCCATTAGCATCCTTTGCAAGGACACCTTTGGAATTTAGCTTTATAGAATTTATTATTTTTATCGAACTCATTATCTTATTCCCAACTAAATATTCTAATTATTGAACGCAATTTATCGAGTATTCTTGTCAATGCCTTGCGCTTTTTTATCAGTCCCAAGTGTTTCTCCTTCAATGCCTCTTGTATGATTTCAGGCTGCTCTTTCTGCAAGTAGTCATACTCCGAGAGGTAATGATTGAGAACGGAAGCATCCAAATTCTCATCCTTTGCAAGCGTATTGACAGCATTGTTACGTTCGTTGACGATGTAGTTGTTCAACCGTTCTTCAAGGTCGCTTGTACCATCAGCCTTTTGTTTGCGAGCCATGAAATTGTCACGGTCATCATCCACATTCTTCTGGATAAATCCGTCAATGAGTTTTGCCTTACTGCGAAGTTCGGCATCCTTTATCATGGTGTCGATGATGTGTTGGCGCTTCTCGGTATAATCCTCACTGTACGGATTAAGGTCTGCAATCAACTCCAATATATAGGCAACATTGATGATGTCGCTATGCAGAAGTTCCAAGCAGAAATCGATGTCTCCCAGCCCTGTAGTGTCATTCTCACTCGGGTCAGGCTCGGCAACCATACCAGATTCGTCATCTTGAACTTTATAACCGCTTGGCTGTTCTGTCGGTTTCGCTGCAAAGGTGTCGTATATATCAAGATACTTGCTGCGGAAGTCCATAAACTGCTGTTCGGTCATGCCAAGGTCATTGGCCTCCTTCTCAAACTCATTATAAATCTGTATCTCAGCGTGCTTCTTGATGATGTCACGGAAAGCAAGTATAAACTGCTTCTTGTCGTTCTCGCTCTGAAGGTAGTCCACGAAATGAGGCTCGGGATAATGCTCCAAGAAGTCCTTAGTAAGTTCCTGATAGTCACGCTTCACCTCATTGAAGGGCTTGCGCACGATGTCTTCCAGTGGGGTGCCATTGCTGAACAGCTTGATAGCTTCGTCCACCTTGCTCTTCAGGTCGCGAAAACATACCACCTTACCAAAACGTTTCTTCTCGTTCAACACACGGTTGGTACGACTGAACGCCTGCAACAAACCATGATACTCCATGTTTTTGTCAACATAGAGAGTGTTGAGTTTCTTGCTGTCAAAGCCAGTAAGGAACATTCCAACTACAAGGCAGAGATCGAGCGGCTTCATATCTGCCTTCTTTTTCTTCATGCGGAGGTTGATGTCATCATAATACGCACGGAAACTCTCAGTAGTAAAACTTGTACCATACATATCATTATAGTCATCCATGATGGCTTGAAGATCATCGGCCTCGCCCGTGCTCTCGCTCACATAGCGGCCAGCGTTCATGCCAGTCAAGGCGTCGTCCTGACTGCTGTTGGCAGCGTATGTGAAGACTGCTCCAATCCTAATCTTTGGATTGAGGTTCTTGAATATCTTGTAGTAATGGATTAGCATCGGCACAGACTGCACGGCAAACAATGCGTCAAACTCTCCATCGAATGTTGACTTATTGAAATTATTAAGGATAAATTTGGCAATCTCTGTCATGCGGCCTTGGTCGGCATTATCCACATCCTCATTGCCGTGGTAATACTCCACAAGAAAACCAAGCACATTTTCATCGGCAATGGCATCCTTTATCAAGTATTTGTGAAGACAGTTGCCAAAGATTTCCTTTGTGGTATGTCCGTCCACCGCATTCTCAACAAAGATAGGTGTGCCAGTAAAGCCGAATATCTGCGTGTTGTCGAAGAACTTCACGATGTTCTTGTGGCAATCTCCGAAATGGCTTCGATGACACTCATCGAATATCATCACGATGCGAGAATGGCGTATTTCCTCAATACGACTGCTATACCACTGCTTACTGACAGCTGCATTAAGTTTCTGAATGGTGGTAATAATAATCTTTGAATTGCTGTGCAGACGCTTCACCAATTCGTCTGTGTTGTCGGTACTGTCAACGGCACCAGGCTCAAAAGCCTCGTATTCGGCTTGGGTCTGCGTGTCAAGGTCGTGGCGGTCAACCACAAACATCACCTTGTCCACATCGTCCAACTCGGAGACGAGCTGAGCAGCCTTGAATGATGTCAAGGTCTTGCCAGCACCTGTAGTATGCCAAATATAGCCGTTGTCGTTGGAGTTTTCCACACGGTCGAGAATCTTCTCCACTGCATAGAACTGATAAGGACGAAGTACCATCAGACATTTGTCACCCTCATGCAGAACGATGTACTTGCCAATAATCTTACCCAAAGTACATTTGTCAAAAAACACTGTGGCAAACTTCTCCAAGTCGTTGAAAGGCACATTGGCGGCATCCGTCCAGTTGAATGTGAACTTGTAGCCACTATTCGGGTTGTTGGCAAAATAACGAGTGTTCACACCATTAGATATGACAAGCAACTGGATGTAATCAAACAGTCCATGGAAAGAAGTCTTGTGATAGCGTTGTATCTGGTTGTATGCCTGTTTCAGTTCCACACCTCTGCGCTTCAGTTCAATTTGAACCAAAGGCAGACCATTGATAAGTATAGTCACATCGTAACGGCATTTCTTTCTGCCCTCAACCGTGATTTGATTGGAAACTTGAAACTCGTTCTGACACCAGTGAGTGCGGTTCAAGAACTCCACCCACAGACGTTCGCCGTTTTCCAGTTCAAGCGGAAATAGGTCACGCAGTTTCTTTGCCTTTTCAAAGCGAGTGCCACCTTCGAGATAGATAAGTATCTTTTCAAACTCAGACTCCGTAAACTCTGTGCGTCCAAGTTCCTCCAATTTCTTCTTGTTGTGTTTCTCCAACTGCCTTTTGAAATTGGCAGACAGGTTCTTCTCCTCTTCAATATGAACATACTCGTAGTTCATCTTTTGAAGAGTTGCAATAAGTCCGTTTTCGAGGGCAGCTTCACTTTGTACAGACATATCTTATCTTTTTATCGTTACACTTAATTAGAGCATGGCTATTCATTCATTTGTAGAAAATGAACATCCAAGGCATTCTCTATTTTGCTTATGGCTTCAAGCGAAAGATTCTCACGCCCTTTTAATATTTTTGAAATGTACTGTTGGGTACAATTCATTTTCTCTGCCAACATCTTTTGAGTCATTCCAAGTTCCTTCATTCTTGCTGACATGATATTGGCTATCATCTGCGAATGGTAAAACCAAGGTTTTTCTTCTTGGCTCATTTGTGCTCCTTTATTTCGAACAGGAGATATTGTTTCCTTTATCATCTTAGACGTATTTCGCTTTGTACCATTTATATTTGGCTATTGCCATTTCGCCTACAAAGATAACTGATTTTAATGAGAAAGCACAACTGTAGGGTAGTTTTCTCTTTTATGTGTGAAAATAATATATTGAAATTGATATTATGACACTTTTGCCGAGGCTTATACAGGTAATCTCTTAATAACTCGGCAAAAACTCGGCAAAAATATAAAAGCAAAAATCCCAACCACTTATTATCAAGTAGTTAGGATTCTGTATGGTGCGCCTGACAGGACTCGAACCTGCACGTCGGGAGACACCAGATCCTAAGTCTGGCGCGTCTACCAATTCCGCCACAAGCGCATTTGTGGGTGCAAAGTTAGCTATATTTTTTGACTTTAAAGAATTATGCAAGAGGTAAATTAAGGTGCAATTTGCCAACAAAGGGACAAAAACCTCGCGGAAGGGGGAGATAATACAGAAAAAAAACGTAACTTTGCCCCTCGTTTTAGCGGCCACGCCCGATATGCAACGGGACAGAGCACCATC
>SKEP01001364.1_pt1 | contig 13072 bp, 13 predicted proteins | sample 4826901 | NCBI WGS metagenome assembly SKEP01 (sample SAMN11008806, study PRJNA524170) | human gut metagenome | biome: Human fecal sample; material: Feces; isolation source: fecal sample from pouch patient p4, p43, p49, p54, p55 | host: Homo sapiens | place: Israel: Tel-Aviv | collected 2014-03-20
GTTCTGATCTATGAATGTTTTAATAAAACTCATATTAGAGTAAATATATCTAGATAACTCATCGACATAATAATCGCACTTCTTGTATGCGACCATCTGGGCATACATGCCTAAAATACTTGCGCTAGACAATGCATTTCTATTCTTCAGTTCATACAGAAATGAAGATCGAAGTTCTGTATCTGGAATAAACGCATAGGAACAAATTAGTCCAGCTGTATTAAATGTCTTTGACGCTGAACAAGCCAAAGCAACATTTCGTGTAGTAATATCAGTAATCGGTGTATATGCGATATCTCCTAGAATAATATCGCGATGAATATCGTCAGAAATAATAAAAGTATTCGTCCTTTTAGCTATCGAAACAATAGTGTTTAACTCTTCTTTTGTAAAAACTTTACCTGTTGGATTATGAGGATTAGTAAGCAACAGCACCTTGGATCGCTCATCAGAACAAGCCATATATAAAGCATCGAAATCAATCGAATATCCCTCATTGGCTGAAGCAATATATACTGGTGCAATTTCGCGATCATTTGCGCAAATAGCACCATAAAAGCCATCATACAAAGGTGTAAAAGTAACAACTGAATCTCCTGGACGGGATAGTATTCTTATAAGTGCCGATACCGTAAAGATGACACTAGGGCTGTACACAATCCAATCCGAAATAACCCGAGCACCGCCACGGCGCTCAAACCATTGCACGATAGGAGTCTTAAAATCATCATGATTCCAACGTGTATATCCAAAAAGAGGATGAGTCAGACGATTCTGTAAAGCCTCGACAATTTCAGAAGGAACTGCAAAATCAGAATCAGAAATTGAAAAAGGAAGCACATCATCGCATCCAAATCGATCCGCAATATAGTCCCACTGTGTACAGTAGGTGTTGTGCCTGTCAATTACCTGATCAAAGTCAAAACTCATATATCTCACACTTCTCTCTTATTCTAAAAGCAAAGCATGCCTGCGAGAAATTCTCGCAGGCACTGAGATATGGTCCTCCTATTTCATATTTACTTTTGTAGTCCGCCTCTTCATCCAAGCAGATTTAAAAGAAATGACAAAGACGATATTCAGGAAAAGGCCTATGCCTAAAGCAATATAGTAAGCCCACGCAGGAGTAATCAAGCCCAACAAAGGGTCAAAGATACCAATCCCAGGAGCTATTCTTTGAACGCCTAACGCCATCGATAAAACACCAGCAATACCACCAGAAATTACATTAGCAGAGATCATAGGTAGTGGGGCTGCCAACGCATAAGGAATAGCGGGCTCAGTTGCAGTTGTTGCGCCAACAATAAGGGCCGGCCATGCTGCATCACGTTCGCCCTGCGTAAAGAGTTGAGGCTTAATCCAAGTTGCAATGGCAGCAGCCATTGGAGGCATCAAGGTTACAACGCCAACTATACCGTACCAATCGTAAATACCTGTTGAAACTAAAGAGAATGAGAAAAACCATGCAGCTTTATTAACGGGACCCCCCATATCAAAGGCAAGCATAGCGCCAATAAGAAATGCCGCACCAAGCTTAGCTCCAGAAGGAATCGTAGTAAGCATGGTTACTAACATATTCATCAAAGTCGCCGCTATAGGACCAACAACATAGTATGTAAGAAGACCGAAGATGAGCAAACCTACAAAAGGAATAATCAAGAAACCCATCAGTCCCTGCATATTTTTCGGAAGTTTAATAGCCTTCATTACCTTAGCAAAATATCCTACTAGAAGTCCAATAAGAACGGCGCCAAGAAAGCCGGCACTGGTAGGAGTGCCTAAAATACTTGGGCTATTGGCAAGATACGAACAAATAAACGCAGGTGCTAGTGCAGGCTTACCTCCAATTGATTGTGCAATCCATCCGCCCATCACAGGAACCATAAATGAAAAACCTAAAGCTCCAATTTGATTAAGTACCCAAGCAATAGAAGCCATCTGGCTGTCAGTAGGTGCAATATTGGGGGCACCAAACTGGACCATAATAGAACCGATGGCCATCAAAAGACCACCGCCAATGACGAATGGTAATGCCGCAGAAACACCGGCCATCAGGTGATTCATAATGCCTGTAACAGAAGTTTCCTTACTGCTACGACCACCCAAATTAACAGTGGTTGCACGGTAAATCTTAGCCTTCTCATCAAGATGTGGGATGATTGAATCTATATCTTTAAGAGCTTTTGAAACAGAAACTTCAACAACTCTCTTACCATCAAAGCGCACACGATCATCGTCACTCATGCCCTTGCCTAAAGCCAAAATGACATAATCAGCATTTTTGATTTGCTCTTGTGACAGAGCTCCTTCAATACCATTTGCCCCCTGAGTTTCAACATAAACTTTGTATCCCGCTGCTTCTCCTTTAGTCCTAATTGCCTCTGCAACCATATAAGTATGAGCAATACCTGCTGGACAGTTTGTCACTGCAACAATTGACTTGGACATAAGCCATGCCTCCCTCTTTACGTTAAGACTACCAGTTTTCGTATATGCTGGATTACCGATAGTTGTTCGTCCTTCCTTTCCTTGTTTTTATTCTGTCAGCTATAGTATTAGCTTTAAATATGTACAGGTTAAGATCCAGTTTGTCACCATGGTTATGACACATACAATGAGCTGCAATTATTTACCTTTAAATAAAGATCAATACGAACTCAAGTGGATTTTACTGTGTATTCAATAAAAAGATCACAACCACTCGCATAGCGGACACTTTTATGTTTTGCGTGCTGTTCGCGCTCAACAGACTAAAGCCTTGAAAAATGCCACCGGACAAGCCGATGGCATTTTTCAATAACGATACAACCTTCATTACTTCTGGGACTGTTTAATCATCCAGATTGTCTTGGAGAGAGCTGCAATGTGCTCATCCATGGCAGCAGACACCAGGTAGTTGTCCTCTACGTCCGCATCTTTCTTAATCTCTGCCGCAAAGTTGCGAATCTTCTCGTAATCAGCAAGGATTGCCGAGAAAATCTCTGCAGGATCTTTATAGCCGTCCGCGGCCTCCTCAAGGTGTGAATTCTTGATGTACTCTGCCATAGAGCCCAGCGACGTTCCCTCATTCATGAGAATGAGCTCAGCTACCTCATCGATCTGGTCATACATAGCGCCATACACACTATCGAGAAGAGTGTGTACTTGGAAAAACGTTGGTCCCTTCACGTACCAATGGAAATTATGGGTTTTGTGTGCCTCTACTGCGTAATCGGACAAAAGCTGGTTGAGTTTCTCGTTAATCATACATACTCCTTTCAAAGGTTACTTGCTACTTACGCGAGATTCAGAACGACGGGCAAGACAGCCATCACAGACACCGGTAAAGCAAAGCGCATATGAGTCAATCTTGCCGCACGAATTTTTTGCAAGTGCTGTCAGGTCAGCAAGACTCGGACCCTTAACATCCATAACTTTGCCGCATTCTCTGCACTGAAAGTGCGCATGTTCGCGTGTTATGGGATCAAACCGAGAAACGCTATCTCCCGTATTGACCACCTGCAATTCTCCGGCATCAACAAGCTGCATGAGATTACGGTAAACCGTGCCCAAACTGATATGTGGAAGCTCTTCTCGAACCGCTGCATATACACTGTCGGCGGCCGGATGATCATGGCGGCCTTCCATATATAATCGGATGGCTTCTCGCTGCCTGCTGTACCTCATAACAACTATCTTTTCCTTTCTGTGCTGTTCGGCACTTTCTTGTTTGCTTCTGGTGCTTTCTTACCCGTTTCGTTCTTCTCTCGCTTTATAAATAGTAACTATTACTATTTACATGAATATTAGACACTAAATGAAAGGCAAATGCAAGGTTTTTTAGTGAGTTTCAGCCGATTCTAGGAATTACCGCCACTCGATTCAGACGTTGGATTGCCGAGCTTATCGAGGTGCCATGGGAACGACGCTTTTGGAGCATAGGAAATATCGCCAAAGTCATCCTCGCGATGATTCAGATGCTGAAAGAGCAGCTCTACCTCTTTCAACTTAACGTAAACAGTTGTCGGTCGCTTTGGATGCGCCTGGAGAGAAGCCTCTTCAACGTTTTCAAATTGATCTGACGCCGCAACAAGCATCGGATAGGTTTGCTTATCGTCAGAAGAACTCTCTGCCTCAATTCTTCCCGGCAAGACTCTTCCACTTGGATAGAAAAGAGCACAGAAACCGTTTTTATGCACCGAGAAGAAATAGCTTGTTCCGGTCTTCTTAATATTAGATTTGACGTCCTCTGTACTTAAATCAGGTTCATCCGAATTAATACGATGGAGGCTTATGAGCTCCCATACGCCTGGTATCGTTGCAGCAAAGTTGACAACGTTACCGTCAATATAGGCAATTTGAGAGGTATCTTTGGGATTGTCGCTCAGTTTTTGATAACTTGAAATGGCGGATTTACCTTCAAACTTGAGTCGTTGCGCTTCCCTGTCGTAGCTCCACTCATCCGTTGTTCCATCTTCCTCATAGACACAAGAAATGGCTGAATCGCCTTTGGCAGTCCATTTGCCATGATCTACTTTACCGTCGAAATGGTGCAGCTCATGGGTGCCGTCGCTCTTAAAAATGTAGTGAGGAACGGTACCGTCATGATATGCTTGGTTAAGCATACCTGCATGATCGTAGGTTTTACCGGCTTTGTCACCGGCTCCGATAGCCGTATCAATTTGCCATACACCAATAATAATTTTGTTGATGTCTCCGTCCAGTGTTGGATTATCCGGCTTTTCTACAAACGGCATTGCATTCCAAGCAGCAAGAACTCTTTCTTTTTCATCCTCTTGGTTTTTGCCTTGAGTCTGGCTGCCTCCTTGGTTGTCGTCTTGGCCCGACCCGTTAAGAACCTGCTTCATTACTTTGTCACAGCCGGTAAAAAAGCTCATCGTAGTTACTGCTGCCAATCCGGTAAAAGAGCGACGGGTAAACAGTTTCTTACTCATAGGTTCTCCTATATTCATAGAATGCAACATGTCCTCGTGACATTTTAATGGAATGGCATTTTAATGGAAATGCCAAATACAATTGCCCGTCAGTATCTTTTGAGAGGTATCTAGTTGCTCACTAGAATCACAGCTTCAAAATCAAACGGAATGTAACTCGCACACAATCAACAATCTTCATGAGATATTCCTTTGTATTTTCTCATCAACTTGAAAGACATCGAACTTTTTTCGAATATACTCAAAGTAATTCATTAATTTAGGAGGTAGCATGGCCAGCCAGACTATCAGGGTAAGAGTTCGTGCATTAGAATCATCGCTCTCGGAGAAAGAACGCCAGCTGGCAGAATTTCTTCTCGCTGATCCGCACAAGGCATCCAAAATGACCATAAGCCAAATCGCCCAGACATTAGGTATGGCCGATTCAACGGTCTTCAAGTTCACCCAAAAACTAGGTTTTGAAGGTTTTCGAGATTTTCGCGGAGAACTCGCAGCAGAAGGATTTGACCCCGAAGTCTCCATCCATGAGCATATAACACATAAGTCGACACCGAAACAGATGGCAGAAACCGTCTTTGAATCCAGCATTCGATCGCTCACTGATACCAAGGAGCTTCTCTCTGAGCAAGATATTATCCATGCAGCAAAACTCATTAAGGATTGTTGTCAGCTCACTTTCTATGGTATGGGCGGAAGCTCCGTGGTGGCGGCAGATGCCTACCATAAATTCCTGCGCACGCCCAAGCGCGTAGCCTACGACGCAGATTTTCACCTACAACTTATGCGTGCATCACGCTCAAACGAGAATGATTGTGCGCTTCTTATCTCACATTCCGGACGTTGCCTTCAGACCATTCAAATTGCCGAGAAACTCCGCGAGGTTGGAGCATCCACCATCGTTATCACAAGTAGCCCCACTTCACCGCTGGCAGCACTTGCCGACGCACGACTCACAACCATCGCTGAAGAAACTGCGTACCGCTCCGAATCTCTGGCATCAAGAATTTCCCAACTCGCTCTCATAGATGCGCTTTATACCATCGTTATGTTTTCGGACGAGAATGCAGCAAGTCGCTCCTTGAAAGAAGTTCGCGAGGTCATCTCAACCACCCGAAAAGCTTAAGTTTTAATCTGTAATTATAGGAATGACGGATATGGAAGGTTTGTTGGCTCCTCAAAGATATCTGAGAAACCCCGGTCGTAGAAATATTCTGTCTTTGCCGCATTCGTAGGATACGTATATCTACCGCCGGGGAGCCATGCCATCGGCCGAAAGCGATAGCCCAAACGCTCGCGACGTTCACGCCAAAGCTGCACGATTTCTCTGGGATTGGCAAAGGTATTGGTCCACGCATCCCAATGCAGTGGAATTACCACTTTTGTATTGAGACATTCGGCAGCACGCAAGATGTCGGAAGAAGTCATCTTATCCTGTATACCGACAGGGTTTTCGCCGAAAGCAAGGAAAGCTACATCAATATCGAAACGCTTGCCTTGTTCGGCAAACTTAGTAGAGAAGTGTGAATCACCGCCATGATAAATGGTTCCTGCCGGAGTCTTAATAAGATAACTGATTGAGCGTTCATCCATAGAAGGAACCTCGTTATCAGGAACTGCAGACTCCCCAGGACAATCAGTTATAAGGGCGGTTCTGTCAAAAGACTCGACGGCCTCAATAGTTATATCACCAACAGAAAGACTATCTCCGGGAACCATGACTATACAACGACTCTCGGGTATACCCCAAGAAATCCACTGATCAACCACATAGCGAGGGCCTATGAAGGGTACGGCCTTCTCGACTCCCTTAAGTACCGCAGCAGCAACGTTCTTGTCAAGGTGATCGTGGTGGATATGTGTGACAAGAAGGGCATCCAAGTCATGAATTGCGAAAGGATCAAAGACCATCGGAGAAAGGCGCAGGTTGGGCTGTGGAATTCTTGCTCCGGCAGCGCGAGCAAATTGGTGTCTTGAACCCATAGGAGGGAGTTCGTGCGTGCGCTTGCCCGTTCCGCACCACAGATCAACCGCCACGTTAGTTTGACCCTCGGTTTTAATCCAAACTCCCATGTTACCGAGCCACCACATGTCAAACGTCTTAGGTGCAACCTTTGTGCGTTCGATCTCCTCATTGAGCCACGTTCCCCACGTGGGAAAGACCTCATTAATCCAGGTTTGTCTCGTGATTTTTTCGATATCTGACATCTTCGACTCCTTGAGTAACGGACGCAATGAGATTCCCACTGCGTCCTTAAAATCCACTCAGCACCAAATTTAACCAGCTGGCACTAGTTGGCACCAAACTCAGACAGTTTGGCATCAAGCTTTTCTTTGATTGAACCTAGATCAACAAAGTTATCCAAGACCACCGTCTTGGGCTTAAGCTCATCCGGGAAGTTGTCGAACAACTCATTGGTAGTGAAGAAAACGTCAGCGTCAACGCCTGTCACACTTCCAAGATCGACGGTCTCGACCTCAATGTCATCTTTTCCTTCCTGAGCAAGAATACTCTCAATATTCATCTTGGCAATAACGCTCGAACCAACCCCAAAGCCACAAACAGCACAAATCTTCATTATGATTACCTCCAGAAAAGTTAGTTAGAAACCTAGAATCAAACCACGAAGGAACTTAAGAATATACATGGCAGGCATCCATACGAGTGCGTAGTCGATATTGGACCAAGTAACGCCGGAACCGAACATTACGCCGGTAATCGGGTAGAAGAGGATGGCTGCCGCAGAAGTAATGGCACCGGTAACAAAACCCGCCGCAATTGCACCCTTCCAGCCACCGGCTTTATTGCCAAAGACGCCCATAACGTTACCGTCAAAATACATGATGATTGGGGAAGGAAACACGATAACCGGTGCATGACAGATAATGGTGAGCAAACAAACCAGGATTGCTCCTACGGATGAACCGAGAAAACCAAACATGCCACCCATGGGCGAATATGGGAAGAAAGTCGGAGCATCAAGCGCAGGAACCGCGCCGGGCAGAAATTTGTCGGAGATGCCCTTAAATGCAGGAACGATAGAACCTACGAACATGCGGACACCCTGAAGCAAAATAACGATACCTGCAGTAAACGTCCAGCCCTGAATAATAAGCCAAATAATCCAATTGGTGGCGTCGGGACCGGTACCGGCAAGAGCTTGAATGCCCTCTTGTCCAACCGCAAGACCCATTCCGACAAAGATGATGGGTATCAGGAAGAACAGAACAACGGTGTTATCGCGGAACATCGAAGCCCACTTGGGGAGCTTGAGCTTGTCAGCATCCTCTTTTGGGTCGCCCACAAACTTGCCCACGAAATGAGCAACGAGAGAACCTACCTGATCCATAAAGCCGAGAGTAATGGCATCCTTCGTCCACTCGCGAGAGAGCTTTCGAGTAATAGCCGGTGAGAAGGTATAGTATGCGGCATTAAGCACCGTAGCTACAGCGATAATAACTACGTCATTCGTAGTACCGAGGACTACGGGAAGCGTAACTGCCATGAAACAGGCATGGAACAACGCGAGATGCGCTGTCAAATAGACATTCTTGAAGTCTTTGCCCGGAACGAAACGGACGAGTACCAAATGAAGCAGGAACGCAAAGAGGAAAATCAGTACTGCATTTCTACCATAGCCTTCAAGCGAGAGGACCATGGCGCCGGCAGCATCGTTGATAGGCAGTGTTCCCGCAACACCCATACTCGCGTTTAAGGCAGTAACCACTTGGGATAGCGAGCTAAAAATGATACCCGCACCGGAAGAGAGGACGATAAGTCCTATTACCGTCTTAACAACCCCATCGATGACATGGGGCAACGCTTTCCTCTGAAGAAGCAGTCCCGCCAAGGCAATCAGACCAATGAAAATCGTCTGATTCGTAAGGACCTGATAGACAAGAAAATTGAGTACATCCATTTTCCCTACTCCTTTCCGTTAATCGCTTCGACGATTGCGCGAATGTCTTGTTCATTTTTTGCTGAACGCAGGATGTCAAAACTGTCCTTCTCATTAAGAAAAAGCACGATCTTCTGGAGAAGTTCAACGTGTGATTTATCATCGACAGCAGCAAGGATCATGACGATGTCAACAGGATCGTTCTGTTTACTTCCAAAGTTAACGGGAGTTTTAAGCGTGGTAAGGGAGGCGCAGGCGCAATGAACTGCTCCACTGGGTCTCGCATGACCGAGCGCAAAACCCGGCGCGAGAACAATGTATGGCCCAAGATCCTTCACTGCCTGAATCACGCCTTCCACATAAGCGGGCTCAATGTAATCGTGAGCAACAAGTGGCGCGGCGGCTTTCTTAAGCGCATCTTCCCAGTCCGCAGCCTCGACACCCAACTGAATATCCTCGGAGCCGATAAGAGCTTTCGTATCCATCTTCTCCCCCTACTCGCTCACGATGGCATGACCACCGAAGCCATTACGCAGAGCAGAAACCATCTTGTTGGAGAAGTTCTCCTCGCCCATCTGAGACGCATTGCGCTCAAAGAGTGCCTGTGCGATAACGGGAGCAGGAACTTCCTCAGCGAGAGCCGCTTCAACGGTCCACTTAGCCTCGCCCGATGCAGCAACGATGCCCTTAATGTCTGCAAGATCCGGATGCTCCGTAAGTTGTACCTCGGCGAGTTCCATGAGCCAGGAGCGCACAACAGAGCCGTGGTTCCAATTCTTGGCAACGGCAGCAAGGTCATAATCGAAGGGCGCTTCTCGCATGATGGCAAAACCTTCGCCGATTGCCTCCATCATTCCGTACTCGACACCGTTGTGAACCATCTTCATGAAGTGACCCGCACCGGCCGGTCCCACGTATACGCAGCCGTCTTCACAAGACACTTGGTCAAAAACTTCGGCGAGAAGGTCATAGGCTTTTTGATCGCCGCCAATCATGAGACAGGCGCCGTAGCGCGCACCCGAAGTGCCGCCTGAAGTGCCTACGTCAAGGAAATTGACGCCCTTCTCGGCACATACTTTGCCGTGACGCACGGAATCCTTGTAATTGGAGTTACCTGCGTCGATAAGAACGTCGCCGGGCTCAAGAAGGTTGAGTGCTTCATCGATAACCGCCTGCGTAGCTGCACCTGAAGGAACCATAAGCCAGAGGATACGAGGTGCTGACAGCCGACCGATTTGCTCGGAGAGGCTTGCTACTGTAGTGATTCCGTTCTTCTCGGCTGCCGTACGCGACTCTTCCGAGAGGTCAAAGCCGATAACCTCATGTCCATTGTCCTTAAGATTTAGAGCCAGGTTATGGCCCATCTTTCCAAGCCCCACAAGACCAATCTTCATACGTTGACCCCTTTCTTCTCACCCACACGCCGTTTTCTTGCGGCAGTTTTCATGGTGCATAGTGCATAGTGCGTTGCGTGTAACGCGTGATACATTCTGCATGGTATACGGTGAGAAATTATTTTTCTCTAATTAGAACTATACAAGAAATTTGTTTTGATTGTAGTGAGAATCGAAATATTTTTCTTGAATTATTCACAATGATAGAAATTGGGTTTTGACAGATAATGTCGTTACGGCGATGACAAGCATCATAGACATCCGCGACAATAGGAGGTAGGATTCAACGCGACTATCCCGAGTTCGGGTTCAAAACAGGCCAATTCTTTATCTGTGCATATTTATGCAAAACGATAATTTGTTCATCCGATGTGTCAGTAAACCATATGACAAACATCACTGCGCTGGCTGTAAAAGATGTAGACTATATTTCTATAAAAATGAGAGGAGATAACGCGACGTGAGTATAACTCCCAATCCTGAAATTATTTCCTGGGCAATGCAACGCGCTGGTAAGACTGTTGAGGATTTAACGAGTCTAAGCAAGCACGCAGAAAAGTGGCTGACTGGTGAGAAAACGCCGACAGTGAAGCAATTACAAAAGATCGCGGACAAAACTCATGTCCCATTGGCATACTTTTATGGCATTTCTACGCCCAAAATGACTCTTCAAATCCCTGACTACAGAACCACCTACAACGGAAGTGCCGAGTATCCTAGTCCTGAACTCTATGAGACCATCAATCTAATGCAAACACGGCAGGATTGGCTTGACTCTTTCCTCGATGACATGGAAGCCGAACAACTCGACTTTGTCGGTTCTTGCGCAGATAAGAAAGACGCCAACGAAGTTGCGAATATTATTGAGGGCATACTAGACCTTAAACCTGGCTGGGCACATCGTCTTCAATCCGATGAAGCCGTTCGTCACTTGCGAAAAGTAATCGAAGCTAAAGGTGTGTATACCTGCACTGGCAGTTACTTCCATCACAACAGCAGACCCTATAACGTTGAAGAGTTCCGTGGCTTCGTTCTCGCAAGCAAGCGCGCTCCTATAATTTTCATCAATACCCGAGATTCCAAATCTGCACAGCTTTTTACCCTACTTCATGAGTTCGCGCACCTTCTCTTCAACGAAAGCGGCGTCGACGACATGGTATACGAAGTGCCCGAAAAAGAAGAACTGTGTGATTCCGTAGCGGCCCGAGTGCTCGTGCCCACACCGCTTGTATATAAAATCTTCAACCAGATGTCTGGCGAAAAAGCAATAGACGAACTTCGTCATATCACAAAAGCAAGTGAATTAGCATGCTTGCGTCGAGCGCACGAGTTGAACTGTATTAACAAAGACGACTATTTCCGTATTTACAAAAACTATAAGAGCCAGTTCGAGATCACTCCCACATCCACTAGTACTCAAGGTACGGATAGCGGTTCAAACTACTACACACTAAAAAAGAGTGCCCTAGGGAAGTTATTTGTCGAAACAGTATTTGAAGGTGTCAAATCCGAGAGACTACTGTACAGGGATGCTTATGATTTGACTGATATGAAGGCAAGCAGTTTTGAGAAGTTCTACAAGCGAGAGGGGATGCTTCTATAATGCAAGCCCACTCGATATTCCTACTCGACACAAACGTCTTTATTGAGCCTAAAAATCGTTTCTACCCCTTTGATATCGTACCAGGTTACTGGGATTTACTAGAAAAGGAGCTGGGCGCTAATAGTGTTCAAAGTATCACACAGGTTTATGACGAAATCCTAAGTGGTAGAGACGATTTATCCAGGTGGGTGAAGCAGTATGTTGGCAGAGTAAAGTTTATCGACTGTACTAATGACACTGCTGTATTTGATCAATATCTGAAAGTATCAAAGTTCGTTAAAGGGCTTCCCGACAAGAGACAGAATGCTAAGGACGATTTTTTAAAGAATTCTTCAGCAGATCCTTGGCTTGCAGCGTACGCATGCGTTCACAAAGCGTGTTTAGTCACGATGGAAGCCACCAAGGCAAAAAGCCCTAAGAAAGTTTCGCTCGTAGACGTATGTGACAAATTTGACGTCAGACACATTGATACCTTCCAATTCTTACGAGCGATGCAGGCTAGATTGGTTCTCGCATAGCCTTAATAATTTGAAATAAATGCGTTATAAACGTAATGGTCTCTCCTGATGCAGCAGCCCTTTGAATGCTACAGCGTACTTCCGATGGGTCGCACTATGAGAAGCGCGGCAAAGGGAAGCCAGTCTGCATTGACGATGAGATTCCGTTCGAGATTCCAAAGAGTTGGGGGTGGGCTCGACTTGGTGCTCTATTTGACATGCAGGCTGGAAAGAGTATTTCTGCCGCAAGAATCGGCGATATAGAGGATGACGAACACCCTTACCCATGCTTCGGAGGCAATGGAGTTCGCGGCTATGTTAAATCTCAAAACCGCAGCGGTTCTCACCCCATTATCGGTAGGCAAGGTGCTCTATGTGGCTGTGTTAACTACGCAGATGGCGAATTTTATGCGACGGAACACGCCGTTGTTACTACATGTTTTGCAGGCACAGATACTCAATGGGCGTGTTTGGCATTAGAGGCGCTGAATTTAAACCAGTACGCAACTGCTACGGCACAACCGGGACTAGCGGTATCAAAGATTGCGGAGGTACTAATTTCTGTACCACCTGTTCAAGAGCAGGTCCGTATTGTGCAGCATGTAGTCAATCTAATCCTTCTCATCACCGACTACAACACCCTTGAGACCGCCCGCGAGCGCTTGGATACCGAGTTACCCTCTCGTCTGCGCAAGTCAATCTTTCAGATGGCAGTTCAGGGAAAGCTCGTGCCGCAGGATCCTAGCGA
>SKEP01001391.1_pt1 | contig 12859 bp, 13 predicted proteins | sample 4826901 | NCBI WGS metagenome assembly SKEP01 (sample SAMN11008806, study PRJNA524170) | human gut metagenome | biome: Human fecal sample; material: Feces; isolation source: fecal sample from pouch patient p4, p43, p49, p54, p55 | host: Homo sapiens | place: Israel: Tel-Aviv | collected 2014-03-20
CATATATTCTCATCCTCATAGCGCATCTCAACGCTGTACTGCTGATCGCCAACAGAGGCAACATAGGTTAAGTATTCTGCTGCGCTGGAACGGATGGTTATTTCGTCTTTTTTCTTTTTCAAATAGGAGTCCTCCTTTATAAATTGAAATGCACTTTTGCTATTGTATTTAGCTGCTTCGCTATTTCCGTAAATGGTAAATTCAAATCCAGAGCCCTGACCATAATCTGGTTACCACTCATCTGATATACATTATTCGGGTATATTTCTTCATCCGTCTTTGTATATAAAAGCATTCCTGAAACCGTATGATCCTTCTCTTTCAGTTCATATTCCTTATTCTTCACATAAGTAAAAATCTGATAAAGATTAGCCGAGTGAAGTGTATGCTTGTTAAACTGTACCTGCATACTATGCTCATAGTACTTTGCATCAATGATAAGAACGTTATCATCACGCTGGAGCATAATATCACTTTGCATCACTGGCAGCATAGAATTCTCGTCGTTGTCCAATTGCCACGGAATCTGTGATGCATTTGCGGTAATCTGATTTTTAAACTCTCTCCTGTAGTATTCCAGAATGAACTTTTCATACAATCGACACATACGCTGCTCATCCAGAAAATCCATCAGTTTGGTGCTTCCATCTGATTGAGTCTGCAACAGACCCTTTACTACTAAATAACATATCGAGATCAGCATACGATAGGTCTGATTGTTTCGATTGTACTGAACATTCCAATTTACCGTATACAAATCAATAAAATCCACCTCACTGAAATACAGCATTAACTTTCTAAGATTTTTCTTTCGCTGTTTCAATATATTCGAGCGAAGGAGAAGCTCAACTGTAGATTTGATGATCCGATTCATAATACTGTTAACCGAAAACTCATCGTATGTACAGATTAGCTGTTTTCGTAGCATTGACTGTGTCTTGATTGACTCTGCAATATCAATCTTTCCTCGCAGAGAAGATAGTGCTTCCGTCTGTGGAATATATTCTTTACCAAGTCCTCGCTTTAGCTGAATTGCGATACCTTTTTCCAAGATAGCCGCCATCAGCTCAGCAGTATTATTAAATTGTTCTGTGGCTATATTCTTATAACCTTGCTCATTCAATATCTGAAATGCATAGGACAGCATATAATAGATGTTTTGAATTGGTATCACTTAATCGTACTCCTTAGATTTTCGCTCCAATCTTTCACCTTCATAGGTTCATCAAACCAATATTCTTTCAACAAAGATATCAACTCATATTCCACAACACCATAAAGCCAACTATCGTCAATTGTATCAGGTTGTAAATTGCAGAAGTAGCTGTGACCAATGCAGAACCCTTCGCCCAGAGATTCGTCGACAGAAATCTCTCTATTTAAACTCTCGACGCAACTGACCAGTTTATTGAACTTCTCATTATCTAATGCCATACGATACTCACGAAACCCCGGAGTCTCAAACCCTGGCTTGATATCAAAGAAAGCAAACCTTCTACGAAGTGCATAATCCAGCATAGCAAGGCTTCTGTCTGCAGTATTCATCATACCAATAATATAGACATTCTTCGGAACTGCAAACTTTTCATCCGAATACAGAAGTTGCAGCGCATTTCCTCGTTTATCATTTTCAATCAGCATAAACAGCTCACCGAAAATCTTACTCAGATTTCCACGATTGATTTCATCTATAATAAAGAAATACTCGTTATCACTGTCTATCTCAGCCTTCTTACAGAAGTTATAGAATGCACCTTTCTTCAGTTCAAATCCTGTAGCAGATGGACGAAAACCCATAATGAAATCTTCATAGGAATAACTCTGATGGAACTGCACCATCATCACACGCTCTACATCTTTTACACCCATCACGGAATATGCCAAGCGCTTAGCAGCATAAGTTTTTCCCACCCCTGGAGCGCCCTGCAAAATAATGTTTTTCTTGTTTCTAAGCAAGCCAACTAATCTGGAATAGTCTTCTTCAAACATATAGACATCATCTAGGAAATTCTCCGCTGTGTACTCTGGATAGGTAACTTCCTGCTCGTCGTCAACTATATCATCGTCTTCAAATAAGTCTTTGATTTCCTGCACAAAATCACTATATGGAGTAATATCAGTCAAAGTTTTCTGCGGTGCCTGATGGTTAATTGTCCAATTACCCTTATTGGTCCAGTTAACTTTTCTGACATTTGAATACTCATCTGCACGATCAGCATCGTATTCGTAGTCAGGCTCAACGATTCCTTTACCAAGAATGCCATCGTAATATTCCAGCGAATTCATCCATGTGAGATAAAGCATACTGTGTAAGTTTTACTCGCCCCTCTGAATGTATGATATACTTCTCATCATCAAGGCAAACATGGCCCTCAACATAAACAAACTTTCCTGTATCAATGGCTTTTCTAAAGTCTTTATTTAAACAATACGCCTTAAATAAATCAGCTGAAGATATTGTGAACGATTGATTATCCGTCAAGGCTGATGCATCAAATGAAAATGGAGTAACATATTGTCCATTAACATATGTAAATGCACCATCAACTTTTCGCTCATGCCGGAAACGCCGCAGAAATAGTGAAGATACTGCAAATCTTCTCTCGGGGCTTCGACACCCTCGCATAATTCTTCTAGATCTTCGTAAATATCTTTGAAATGTTTAATAGCCTCATCACCTCTGTCTTTAAGAAGTCCATCTACATCTTCAGGGGCATAGTTCTCAAATGCTCCAGATGTGTACTTATCCATAGCATTTTTTAAATTTCCAAAAAGCTGCTTGTAATCCACAATATAACCAAATTCCTTGGTATCACCATCCAGTCTATTTACACGACAGATCGCTTGAAATAAACCGTGGTCTTGCATGCTCTTATCAATATAAAGATATGTACAAGGAGGTGCATCAAATCCTGTGAGAAGCTTATCAACTACAATAAGCAACTTCATATTTGCAGGTTCATTGACAAACTTTTCCTTTACCTCTTTCTCAAAATCTTCCACTTTCTTCTGAATTGAAACTTTCTCCGGAAGGTTGTCAGGGTCAAAGCCTAACATGCGAAGATAAATCTCGTATTTTTCAAAAGTCTCTGTTTCGTCATCAGCACTTACAGTGTCTGTTCTGAGGTCACCAGCCTGTGGTGTATAAGAAGAGATAATTGCGCATTTCTTAAAACCACGCTGCTGGAAAATTTCATAATATTTACAAGCTGTATAAATAGAATCAGCAACAAGAATTGCATTTCCATTTCCGTCCATTAAACGAGGCTTCAAATCAAAGTCCTGAATAATATCCCAAGCTACTCGCTCCAGTCTTGAACGGGAACTATAAATCTTCTGCATGCTGGCCCATTTTTCTTTCAACTTAGCTTTAGCTCTGGTTGAGAGTGTACGAGTCTTAACATCAAACCACTGGTCAATTCTGTCATGTGCTGTAATGTCCTGTGGTATATCTCTGTATTCATATCTTAAGTCAAGAACAACTCCATCACGTACAGCCTCATTGTACTTATAGCTGTGGATGTATGTTCCAAACACTTCAATACTTGTTTTCTTATCTTTCTTTAATAACGGTGTTCCGGTAAAACCAATAAAGATTGCATTTGGCATAATCGCCTGCATTGCTGCATGTAATTTACCAGACTGAGTTCTGTGACACTCATCTACAAATACAAAAATTTTACCCTTTGCCTTAAAATCTGCAGGGAGTGCTTTTTTCAACTCATCAATATACTTATCATAATCAGATTCTGTGGCTTCACCACCACGACGGCCAAACTTATGCACCAATGAACACAACAATGAATCATCATAAGAATTTAATTTCTGAAGCAAATCATCACAGCTCTTTGTTCTGGTTATTTTTTCATCAACACCGATATAAGTTTTTTCAATCTGTTCATCCAGCTCGTCTCGGTCTGTAACGATAAGCACACGAGGATTCTCTTCTTCACAATTTGCAAGAATCCATTTTGAAAGCCAGACCATAGTAAGTGTTTTTCCACTACCTTGAGTATGCCAAATAATACCGCCGCGCTGTTTTGCCAATCGCCTTTGTGTACGCTTGATACCGTAGAACTGGTTGTATCGGCACACCTTCTTGATTCCCTTGTCATACACAACAAAGTTTTCAATAAGGTCAATAAAACGCTTTTTATCAAACATCTGGTAAATCTGCTGTAAAAGAAGGTTGTCCAGTTTTTCGCAATAAGCCATGATGCGTGCATCCTCTGGGTCACGCTCATCCTCATTTTCATGGAATCCATCTGGTTTCCATTCCATATAATATTTTTCGCCAGTCAGGATTGTTCCATAACGCAGACCTTCTGTTTCATTACCAGCCATGCAGAACTGCATAGTTGTAAAGAACGGTGCAATGAATCCATCCTTCTGGTTTGTTAAATTCTGTCGAATACCATTAGAAACAGATACACTACTTTTCTTCAATTCAATGACCGCCATCGCAATACCATTCACATAAATTACAAGGTCTGGTCTTTTTTCCTGACGACCAACTACTGTAACTTCCTCGGCAATCGCAAAGTCGTTATTTGTAGGTGTTTCCACATCCATGAAATAAACCGTCTTTGGTGCTCCATCGGCTGTTTCCTTTACCTTGGCACCATACTTCAAAAGAGAATAGACTTTATGATTTGCATCGTACAAACCATGTGTCATATCATCTGCTGCTTTTACCAGTTCAGAAACAGCTCCGTCAATCAATTTCTGGCTGTAACCGCTAAGGCGCAAGTACGCACGAAGACGGTCTTCACGGATGTTCTTGTTTGCGGCATCTTTTAAATTGCCTACGTATTCATAATCAAGGATATCTCTATCCTTAAAGAAGCTAACCACACGATCTTGGGTAGCTCTTTCTGTGTCGCCAATACTCATGCGTACATTCCTCCTAAACTAATCGTATTTTCCCTGTAAGCAAGTCGCTCATCATACCTTTTTTAATATTCGAATATTTATCACACTTACGCTGATGAAGGGTGATAAGATAGTCGAGGTTGCTCAAAACATCTGCTATTTTTGTTTGTTCTTCTGTTGAAGGCGTACTCACAACAATATTATTTTTCATTGAATCTATGCCGATATTCGCTTGAGATCCCGTATTGATTTCTAATTTAATCTGCCGCTGTGCGTTGTTACTTGTGATAAAATGATATAAGTATTTAGAATTAATTTTTCTACTCTTTTTTATAATTGCACAAGAGTAAGAAATCAAGAATTCCCTTGTAAAATCAACATATCTAGCCGCCCCGACAGACGCATATCTAGCAAATAAAATATCTCCCTTTTCTGGCTTTATCTTTTGTGAAAGCTGACAATAATCTTCTTCTGAAATCATCTTAACACCATCAAAATTTAACTCGTTAGTAGCAATGAAATCTCCCGTCATAAGGTACGGAATACCATCGGCAACTGTTTCAGGCATTCGATGATCTATATCCCCTATTTCAACAAGTTCCCCTAACTTACGTTGTTCCCAAGCTTCAGTAAATCCTGGCAAACGCATTTCTGGAACTGTGTCATCCTTTTGTGGAAACATTTTCGATAAACATCCATTTTTAACAAGCTTTATCTTATTTACAACTTTTGTTTCTGCTGTCATTAATAACTGTATTTTATTTAATGATTGTACTATTTTCTCCTGTTCATCAAATGGAGGTACCAATATCAACGTCTCTGAAATAGCTCCTTTTGATATTGATGACACTTTTATACCTGTTATATATGGCAATATTTGATTGTGAAATAAATCGGAATTCATGTAATATCCTAACCACCCCGGAGCAAAATCACCTTTTTTCACTCTACATGGAATGGTATGAAGTCCTGCAACAAGTTTACTATCACCGAGATTCTGTACCTCAGTAACTTTTCCAACAGTTTCATCCTCTGCAGTATCAGCAATAACAACGTCTCCATCCTGAAGTAATTGAGTCGATGAAGACAACAACGATAAATCATTTACAAATGGAATTTCATCTTCACTACAGTCCAATACCTCCGGAAACTTTGTTAAAATATCACCGTAATGAATATTTCTTACAGCACCACCACGATTATTTAAATTTTCACGTGACAGAGTATTATTGGATATCACCCTAAACGTTTCGTCAAATGTTTGGAGTTCCCAGTCTACTGGAATATCACCAATCTCCGTATGTTTTAATTCTCTTACCATTTGAAGCCCATCCTCTCCAGATGACTCTTGACCTTTGCCTCATAGTCAGCAGTCTGCTTCATAAGATCAGGAAGAGTATTTTCATAACGTTTAGAAAGTTCAATAATGCGGTCTGCAAGCTGATGGGAGATTGCTGCATACAAATCATTAATACCTGTACCGATGGTGTAATACCATTTTTTATTTACCAGTAAATCTATGATTTCATCGTCTGTTAAAGTTGCATATCTCTCACGAGCCTTCTCGTCAAGTTCTTTATCCATCTCCTTGATAAGCTTTGTTGATTCTTCGGACTTCTTAGCTAATTCAAACGCAGCTTTCAACTCTGCATAATCATCTGCATATGCTTCCGGAGCTGGTGCTTCTGCGCGTGCCATTGCCAATGCATATGCAACGGATGTCTTTGTCACAGTACCTTTTTCTGTATAAGCCACTTCGAGAATAATATTGTTACTGATATAATCCACATACTCCTTTTTCTTCATAGGAAGCATGCCCTGTAATTTGACTAGTCCATCAATCAGTGGAGTATGAACATGGCTCATGATTTCATCCATCTTTTCTTGGATATCCTTGCTCTTAACTTTTCCACCTTCAGCCACATCGGACAAAACGGAATCCTCTGCAGATTCTTCAACTAAAGACATAAGGCGAGAATCTGTTTCTACAACAAAATCAACAAGGTCATCCATCGCTTTTTTCTCTTCCGGGAAAAGTTCGGAAATAATAAGCGCTTTGGGAATAAGTTTTCCTTCCCATCCTGCAACTTTCAATTCCGGATTCCCATCATCATCTTTTTTCTTTGTTTCTTTCATAATGTTTTCTGTTTCTTTTGCAACGCCATAACCAGCTTCGTCGGAGATAATCAAAGAAACATCATCACTAAGCACTTCATTCCAGTAAGCAAGAAGTACCTGATATACATCATATTTATTAATAAGTGAAAGGCTCTCAAACTCTTTCAATATAGCTTGAGCCAATTCAATAATCAGTTCTTTTGCAGACACGCCAGCCTTCAAATTCTTAAGTTTAGAATCTGCGTAAGACTTCCAACTTGCGAATGCTTCGTCAATCATTTCTCCATAAACAGCAAATTCTGCGTTAGAGTATGTTGTCTGACGAATCACATCTTCTTCTACATTCAGCTTATAGTATCTTTCACTAAACACACCAAAAAGTTCATTCTTCAGAGTCGGAAATGCAGTCCAGAAACGTTCTAGTGCATCAATATCCGCTGCTGGTATACCACCATGAATATGCGCATAGATATCCTGAATATCTTCCGGGTCAGAAGAATCAATGTAACGAGAAATATTTAAGTTGTACCCATTCTTTTCCTTAATTTCTTTGTTTGGTACAAAACGAGCATATTTAGGATCTGTTGTAATCTGCTCATTAAAAGTAGTTACAATACGATAAATATCCTGTTCACGGAGTCTATTCTTGCTTCCATCTTTTACATAGCCCTTGCCTGCATCAATCATAAATATACCAGCGCGGTTTTCCGCACCTTCTTTATCAATTACGAGAATGCAAGCAGGAATACCCGTTCCGTAAAATAAGTTCGGAGGCAAGCTGATAATTCCTTTAATCCAGCCTTTATCAACAATTGTCTGTCTGATAGTTGCTTCAGCATTTCCTCTAAACAATACTCCATGAGGAAGAATTACTGCTGCTTTACCAGTAGACTTCAGGGTTTTCAAAATATGCATTAACCAAGCGTAATCACCATTCTTTTCAGGTGGTCTATCCCCATATCCATAAAATCGCCCAAACTCTTTTAATCCATCGGACCAGTTTTTAAGAGAGAATGGAGGGTTTGCCACAATATAATCAAATCGCTCAAGTTCTGATGGGTTATCAGTTTTTATAAACTGAGGATCTGAGAATGTGTTTCCTGCCATAATTCTAATTGTAGCTTTGTTATGAAGAACCGCATTCATCTTTGCCAAACCAGCTGTAGAACCATCTTTTTCCTGACCATAGCCTGAAATTTCAAAAGGAGCTTCTGCTAATGCTCTGATTAACAAAGATCCACTTCCACAAGCCGGATCACATACGGTTGCATCATGGTCTGTACACTTATCGATACCGATAATTTTTGCAAGAATTCGAGACACCTCTGCCGGAGTGTAGAATTGTCCCTTACTCTTTCCACTTTCAGACGCAAAGTTACGCATCAAATATTCGTAAGCGTCACCAATAATATCGTCGCCTTCTGCTTTGTTTTTTGAAAAATCAAGTTCAGGACTCTGAAAAATTGCAATAAGCTTAGTAAGCTTATCAACCATCTCTTTGTCTTTACCTATTTTTGCTTCATCATTAAAATGAGCAATATCTATAACGCCCTTCAATCCTTCGTTTACTTCAGCTAGGCGAGCGATAATCTTATCTATACCTTCACCGATGTTTTTCTTATTTTTTAGTGCTATAAAATCATCAAAAGAACATCCTGTTCTTTTCTCAGGGTCAGGATTCGGATCATTTGCCTTATCAAAAACAGTCAAATCTCCGTATTTCTGTCCTTTGTACTTATCAGTTACATACTTCATAAATAAAAGTGTAAGTATGTAATCCTTATATTGTGATGCGTCCATACCTCCGCGCAATGCATCGCAGCTCGCCCAAAGGGAGCTATATAGTTCTGTTTTCTTTACTGCCATTGCCAGAATCTCCTTGTCATTTATTTACTGTATCAATTACTCGATAGCACTTTTTCCACTTTTAACCCACACATCAAGTTCAGAACATTTAAACTTCCATTGCTTCCCGATTTTGTGTGCTGGTATTCCTTTATCATTACGTATCCATCCTCGGAGCGTCACTGGCTTGACACCTAGGTATTCAGCAGCTTCTTCAATGTTTATCCATTTATCATTCAACTTATCTTCCATATTTCACCTCACGAAGTTACGTATAGATACAATTACCCAATAATATTATAGTCATTTCTACCAGCAAAAACAAGTAGTTTCTTGTTATTTGCTTATATTTGTTGTTATTTTTCTTAGAAATTTTACTATTCGTTCATATTTGTTTTTTGGTAGCCGGACATGTATATGTCCGGTCTTTTCTTTTGTAAATCCAGGATTTTCAATCATTATCCGTTCCATCAATCATCTCATTATTCCTAAAAACGGACATAGGCATGTCTGAGGTTTCTATTTTGAAATCTGGCATATTTAAGATAGTTATTAAAAACTCGTCTCGGACAAGACGTTAACCAGTCTGACTTGTTCATCAACTCACCATCTTCGTGGCCACGTGGTGTGTTCGTAGTTGATGAACAAGAGAACATATCAATAGAGTGCCAGCTTACGAACGGCTGGTCACCGGAAAGAAGCGGAGTTATCCGCATGAGGTGACCATCTTATGAAAAACACTGGCAGCCATAACGGTTATCTCCGCTTCAAATATGAAGCCAACGGAGGTAAATGTTATGGCAAACAAAGACAATCAGAGTAAAGAGTATCGTATCTATATTAAGGAATCCAAAAGCTGGGTGGATGTCAACAAGGAGTTCTACACGAACTACTACCGTGACATCAACGCCTATCGCAAGCGTCAGCAGGAACATGGCTGCTGTGTCTGCCCTGCAAGCAAGCGCTACTTATGCGACATGGATTGCTTAACCTGTCCTTATGCCAAAGCTGGCGATCAGCTTTCTCTCGACAACACCATTAGCGACAGTGACGGAAACGAAAAGAGCTGGCTTGACGATGTACCGGATGAATCTGCAGCTATCGCTGAAGTATTAGAGGATGCAGAGCTTCTTAATGCCCTCTACGCAAAGCTGAATGAGCTGGACCCGGAAGGCCGTCTTATCTGCCAGCTTATTATGGAAGGAAAATCGGAACGTGACTGCGGCAAGGAAATGGGCCTCTCTCGTAATACATTCGTGTATCGCAGGAACAAGCTGTTCCAGAAGCTCCGCTCCGAGCTTAAGGACTACATCTAATATGAATGGTCGTCCTCTGATTTTTCAGGGGACGATTTTTCTTTTCAAAAACTTTTTTACATTTTTTCGGCCAAACGGCCATCTCATCTCCATTGAGTAGTGTAAGGCGAAACAAAGCGACCTACAGAAAGCGAGGTGAACATCGTGAATCGGAATTTTCACAACAGAAGCGGCACTGACGCAGAAGTGATTGCTACTCTCACTGCAATCAGCCAGGTATCCGCAAGAATGGCGAAGAATCTCAGAATCATCGCCGCACACAGACAATCCGAGGAAGGAGGAAAAGTAAATGTCAAAAATGAACGATATGGCTATGACCATCGAAGAGCTGAGAAATGCTGCCACTGCTATTAATGATGCAGCAAACTGGCTCACACAGCAGTTTTCATCTGATGATAAGCAGCAAGCTAAAAATATTGCTGCTAGACCTGAAAAGAAAACAAAACCTGCACTGACCCTTGAGGCGGTTCGAGCTGTTCTGGCTGATAAATCTCGTGCCGGACATACAGCTGAAATTCGAGAACTTCTAAAAAAGTACGGTGCAAGCAAGTTGTCACTCGTAGACCCGAAACATTATGAAGCCCTGCTCAGGGAAGCGGAGGTGCTCTAATATGCCACCTAAAGGACATGCAATCCTCTCCGCATCCTCTTCTGACCGCTGGCTTCACTGCCCACCATCAGCAAGGCTCTGCGAAACCTATGAGGATAAAAGCAGCAACTATGCTGCAGAAGGCTCCGATGCCCACTCTCTTTGTGAATACAAGCTCCGCAAAGCACTCGGCATAAAAGCTACAGATCCTACTAAGAATCTCGACTGGTATAACGCTGAAATGGATGACTGTGCTACCGGGTATGCCTGCTTCATCATGGAGCTTTTGGAAGAGGCTAAGCAGACCTGCTCCGACCCTGTTGTTCTGATTGAACAGCGAGTGGACTTCTCCCGTTGAGTAGAACAAGGCTTCGGAACATCTGATGCCATTCTCATCAGCGACGATACCATGCACGTAATTGACTACAAGCACGGTCTTGGAATTCTCGTATCCGCTGAAGACAATCCGCAGATGAAGTGTTACGCCCTTGGCGCTCTGGAGCTCTTCGATGACATCTATGACATCGATACGGTCAGCATGACCATCTATCAGCCCAGACGCCAGAACATTTCTACCTACGAAGTCAGCAAGGATGACCTGTATCAATGGGCCGATGAAGTTCTGAAACCTACCGCAGACCTTGCCTTTGCCGGTGATGGAAACTTCCTGTGTGGTGAATGGTGCGGATTCTGTAAAGCAAAGCATGAATGCCGAGCCAGAGCTGAAGCCAATCTTCTACTCGCACAGCACGAGTTCAAACTGCCACCCCTATTGAAAGATTCGGAAATTGAAGTCATCCTCTCCCGTGTCGACGAACTGGTCGCTTGGGCCAATGACATCAAGGAGTATGCACTCCAACAGGCAATCAGCGGTAAAGAATGGACTGGCTGGAAGCTGGTCGAGGGTCGCTCCAACCGCAGATATACCAACGAAGACGCCGTATCGAAAGCTGTCAAAGCTGCTGGTTTTGACCCTTACGAAAAGAAGCTGCTTGGTATCACGGCCATGCAAAAGCTGCTCGGTAAGTCTCGCTTCGAAGAGCTCCTTGCAGCCTATATTGAAAAGCCACAAGGCAAACCTACTCTTGTGCCGGAGAGCGATAAACGCCCGGCAATGAACACAGCAAAAAATGATTTTATGGAGGAATATGACAATGAGTAAAAATGCAAAAATGACAAATCCCATGAAGGTTATCACCGGTCCTAACACACGCTGGAGCTACGCCAACGTCTGGGAACCGAAGTCCATTAACGGTGGCACTCCGAAGTATAATGTCAGCCTGATTATCCCGAAGTCCGACACAAAGACTGTCGCAAAGATTGAATCTGCTATCGAGGCTGCATATCGTGAAGGTGAAGCAAAGCTCAAGGGTAATGGCAAGTCTGTACCAGCTCTTTCCGTACTTAAGACTCCTCTTCGTGATGGCGACCTTGAACGACCGGACGACCATGCTTACGCTGGCAGCTACTTTGTGAATGCCAATGCAACCTCTGCTCCGGGCATCGTAGATGCAGACCGCAATCCTATCCTCACTCGTTCTGAGGTTTACTCTGGAGTCTACGGTCGTGCCAGCATCAGCTTCTATGCTTTCAACAGCTCTGGTAATAAGGGCATCGCCTGCGGCCTTAACAATCTGCAGAAGATTCGTGATGGCGAGCCTCTTGGTGGTAAGGCTTCTGCTGAATCTGACTTTGCAACTGATGACGATGATGATTTCCTTGACTAACGGAGGTGACAAACTATGGAAACAATCATGATTAGCACAATTCTTGTAAACATCTGTATCGGCTGCTTCGCGTGTGTTGGCCTTACTACTGCAATCTCTATGATTCAGAGTATCATCAATGACCACAAACGCGAAAAGCGTGAACAGGAAAAGGACAAGCGTGATCTCGAATACCATGAAAAACGCATGAAAGACTTTAAGTAATCTATAAACCTGCTGGCGGTGGTTCTACTGCCGTCAGCACATCTTTCGACAAAAGGAGACAATCTATGAATGAATTTGCAGAAATCTTAAATCTATTTATTGCTAACGTCATCGCATACACCTTTTTTGTAGCGGTCTATGGCTTCATCATTTATAACGTAGGGGAACTTACTCTCTATCTTATCCGC
>SKEP01001397.1_pt1 | contig 12817 bp, 12 predicted proteins | sample 4826901 | NCBI WGS metagenome assembly SKEP01 (sample SAMN11008806, study PRJNA524170) | human gut metagenome | biome: Human fecal sample; material: Feces; isolation source: fecal sample from pouch patient p4, p43, p49, p54, p55 | host: Homo sapiens | place: Israel: Tel-Aviv | collected 2014-03-20
GTCTTCCGCAGCTGTGGATCTGGCTGACAAGCTGAACGCCAAGGCCATCGTTGCCTACACCCAGACCGGTTCCACCGTGCACCGCGTGTCCCGCGAACGCCCGGCCACCCCGATCTATGGCATCACCAACAACGAGCACACCTATCACTGGCTGGCTCTGTCTTGGGGCACCGAGTCCTTCCTGCTCGATGAGGATTACCACGACAAGTCCCGCAAGGACCTGATGATCTTCACCGATAAGATCCTGAAGGATGCCGGCAAGGTCACCGATGGCGACAAGATCGTCGTGCTGAGCTCCGCCCAGGGCGAGCACCAGCCGGGTCGCACCGATTCCATCTACGTCCACACCGTTGGTGCTTGCGACTGAGATGCGTTTCGGTCAGTGGCTGACTGATTAGCGAATAGGAGGGCTTCCGTCCGTTTGGATGGAAGCCCTCCCGTTGTTTTTGGATGATGTTGATATGTTGCCGATTTGCAGACTGCGACAGGTTGCGATCAAGGTGTCGAGTATGGCGCGAAACGCCGACTGCTCAAGGACTTTGCAAAATCATTTTTCTGTGTTAATATGGTCAAGTTGTGCGAAGGCCCCTGTATCCCAATTGGTAGAGGAGACAGCCTCAAAATCTGTACAGTGTGGGTTCGAGTCCCACCGGGGGCACCGGATTGATGAACAGCCGTGGACGGGTATCACCCGCCGCGGCTGTTTTGTTTTGAAACCCATCTGACGCATGTGCAGTTACGTGGTAGCTCAGTGTCTTGCCATCCACCAGATTGTAGATTATCTCCACGTCTCCGCCTTTTCGCGCACCTCGTCGAGCGCATCAAGGGTCTCAGCCGGAATGGGTTGCCTCGACAGGCTGAGCGGGATACGGTTCTCCCTGACGATCTGCCGGTAGAACGCGCGGGTCACGCTGGACAGGTCAAGTCCAAGATCCTCCACGATGTCCGTAGCCTGTTTTTTCGTGGCGTCGTCCACGCGGACCGTCACCGAAGTCATGGTCATCTCGACCTCCATCTTTTGCTGATTGTTGTAAGACGATTATAGCTCAATGTCTTACGTTTGGTATGGAGAGTCTGAGCATCCTGTTTTTCCGGTTGACGGAATGCGGATTGGGGCTGGACCGTGACTTGAACGCGATCATCAGCATCGGGGTCGCCGGGAGTGCCCTGGAGACTCTAAACGCGCATGGAGGAGATGGAAGATGGACCGGTTCGGACCGGGCAACGTAGGCTCCCGTGAAGTGTGAACTAAGTTGCTGCGCGAGCGACGTGAGGCTTGGAGTTGGCGTCCGCAAGAACGCCATGCAAACTAAAACAAACTAGTTTGTATGGCGTCATCACCCTCGCCGGTGGTCTGAAGGGCCAGAACGGTCCGACCACCCAGTCCGACGTGCGGCAGATCATCGACCTGCTCATCCCATCCGCCATAATCCGTGGGCGTCACGCTAATACGGTACTGGGTGGCTTGGCCGCTGTCTTCGATGACTTGGATGATCTTGCCCTTGAAGTGCACCACAGCATCTTTATGACGCCTAGTCTCTCTCGAATGGTGTACCCAATGTTCCACCTTTAAAGGGTGGTAATTTGTGCGTGTTGCGGTGCATGGGAAGCCAAATAGGACGAAAGAAAAACCAAAGAGCGATGTCTTGCTCCATTGATAAAAGCTAATAAATTATCCTGATAACAGTTTAAACGTCATATAAATTATGTCGATAAGTCCAAGCGTGTGGCGCATTTTCTTTTCGGGTTAAGTAGATGATCGTGCAAGCATGAAAGATGTGCGCGCGAAACAACTCTACAACCCGAGGGGGTGCGTGATGGCAAGATTCAACACACAGCTGGTCCACGGTGAACCGGTGAACGACAATGACACCAGGGCCGTGAATCCGCCGATCTATAAATCGTCCACTTTTGCATTTGAGTCGGTCGATGCCATGCCCCGTTGGGATTACGCACGTAGCGGAAATCCAACGCGCGAATACCTCGAAAGGCAGATCGCGCAGCTCGAACATGGTACTAGGGGATTTGCCTTCGCCTCCGGTCTGGCGGCGATCCATGCGGTGCTGTCCATTTTCCAGCCTGGAGACCGCATCGTTGCCGGAGACAATGTCTATGGCGGTTCGTATTCGCAGCTGAACGAGCATTTCAACCGCTGGGGTCTGGAGGTCACGTCAGCCGACACCCGCGTTCTGGAAGATGTAGAGCGTGCTGTGGCAGGGGATCCGAAACAGGGAATCCAGCCAGCCAAGGCGGTGTATTTTGAAACGGTCACGAATCCGCTGTTGAAGGTGAACGACGTCCACGCGATCGCTGAAATCGCCCATCGATACGGAACGATCGTTATCGTGGACAATACATTCGTGACACCTTATCTGCAGAATCCCCTTGATCTGGGAGCTGATATCGTGCTGCATTCCGCCACGAAATATCTCGCGGGTCATTCCGATGTCATCGCTGGCCTAGTCGTGGTGAAGGATGAGCAGATCGGGCAGCGTGTCTACTTCGCCCAGAACCGTCTCGGTGGTGTCCTCGCACCCGTTGAATGCGATTCCGTGCGTAAGGGCATCCAAACATTGGCTCTTCGCTTGGAACGACAGCAGGAGAATGCCGCCGATGTGGCGAAATACCTGCTTGCCCACCCGTTGGTGAAGAAGGTCTATTATCCGGGTCTTACCGATGGCGAGGACCTGGCGGCCAAGGGGTTGCGCGGCGCTGGCGGCGTATTGAGCTTTGAGGTCGTCGACGGAATCGATCCCGTTGATGTGCTCGACAATCTTCGACTGTTCCGCCTTGCGGTTTCACTGGGCGCCGTCGAAAGCCTGGCGGAGCTTCCGTGCCGTATGACCCACTTCGAACTTCCCCGTGAGGAGAGGCTGAGGGTAGGCATTACGGATGAGTTGATTCGTCTCGCCATCGGCATTGAAGATGTCGCCGATCTCAAAGAGGATCTGGGCCAGGCGTTCGAGAAGGCCTCGGAGAAACACTCCGACAAGTGGAACGATGCGATCACAGAAGATGCATTGGCCTGACCGTCACGATTGGATGAACTGGGGAGGCGAATATGATACGAATTCGTGGAGTTCGAAAGTCGTTCGAATCGCAATTAGTGCTTGACGGCGTCGACCTGGACATTCCGGAACGTAGTGTTGTCTCGATTATCGGTCCAAGCGGATCCGGGAAATCCACTTTGCTGAGAACGATTGACTTTCTTGAGACCGCCAACGCTGGCACCATCGACTTCGGAGAAGGCCCGGTGTCCCTCACCAGCACCAAGCCAAAGGATATCGCTTCGGTCCGCGCGAAAATCGGTTTTGTGTTCCAGAATTACAATCTGTTTTTGAACAGAACGGTTTTGGACAATGTGGCCATCGGCCTGATCCACGCCAAGGGAAAAGGCAGGAAAGAAGCCGTACGAATCGCATATGACGAACTCGACCGGGTGGGCATGGCCGGATTCGCGGACCGATATCCGAGCAAACTGTCCGGTGGTCAGCAGCAACGCGTGGCCATTGCGCGCGCGATCGCCATGGATCCAGAACTGTTGGTGTTGGATGAGCCGACATCGGCTCTCGATCCGGAAATGGTGGACGGCGTGCTCGCCGTTATCAAATCCTTGGCGGATTCCGGAACGACCATGCTGATGGTCACCCACGAAATGCGTTTCGCCCGCAACGCCTCCGACCAAGTCGTGTTCTTCGAAGGAGGCAACATCGTGGAACAGGGGAAGCCGGAACACATCTTCAGCCATCCAAACGAGCCACGAACCGCACGTTTTCTGTCATCGATACACGATGTCAACGTGCTGGACGATTGGAAACCGGAAGAACTCGTGACAATTCAGCAGACGCACTCCAAATCCCCAACGTCTGAATTCAGTAATTGATAATCAACAAACCCTCCAAAACGTTAAGAAAGAACAGGAAGAAAATGTCTGATACCAAATCTGTCTGGAAGAAATATGCTGCCGCCGCGCTTGCTGTCGTTTCGGTCGTTGGATTTGCCTCATGCGGATCCTCGAACGGTGCGGGATCCGATGATTCCGCCACCAGCGAGCTTGAGCAGGTCAAGAAGAACGGTGAGATCGTGTTCGGCACGGAAGGCACGTATGCACCGTTCTCGTACCACGATACCGACGATAATCTGACCGGCTACGATGTGGAGATCGCCACCGCAGTCGCCGAGGAACTTGGTGTCAAGGCCAAGTTCGTGGAAGCGAATTGGGATTCGCTGCTCGCGGGTGTGGACGCGAAAAAGTTCGATACGGTTGCCGACCAGGTGACTCCGAACGATGAACGCAAGCAGAAGTACGATTTCACCGACCTGTACACCTACTCGCAGGGCGTCGCGGTGACGAAGAAGGGCAACGACGACATCAAGAGCTTCTCCGACATCAAGGGTAAGAATGCGGCGGAGACCAAGACCAGCAACTGGAATCAGACGGCCCAGGAGAATGGCGCGAACATCGTCTCTGTCAATGACTTCGCGCAGGCGGTTGACGCCATTACCTCCGGTCGTGCCGATGTCACGTTGAACGACAAGCTCGCCGTGCTGGACTATCTCAAGCAGAAGCCGGACGCGGATGTGCAGATCGCGGCAAAGTCCGAAATCAGCCCCGCGGCGGCCTTCCCGATCCGCAAGGGTGAGGACGACTTGGTGAAGGCGCTGAACGATGCCCTCGCGAAGCTGCAGAAGGATGGCACATTGAAGAAACTGTCTGTCAAGTACTTTGGAGAGGACGTTTCGGTAAAGCAGTAGAAAGATGGGTTTGCCTGTTCTCAACGGATTTGCATAATGCGTGCGGATCCGACGAAAGCGGGCCGGATATGAGGATCGGGCATCATGGATGACAGACTGTTGGGAATCATCATCGGTTCCTTCACGAAATTGCTGATTCCTGGGCTGACGGTAACCATCCCGCTGACACTGATATCGTTCGCAATAGGTCTGGTGTTGGCCATCGCCGTGGCGCTTGTTCGAGTAGCCAAGGTTCCTATGGTGCATCGAATCGCGCAATTCTATGTGTGGGTGTTCCGAGGGACTCCTCTGCTGGTACAACTGTTCGTTATTTTCTTTGGTCTGCCGTCCGTGGGCATTGTCGTGCCGGCGTTTCCCTCGGCACTTATCGCTTTCTCCCTGAATGTCGGCGCGTACGCTTCTGAGACACTTCGCGGAGCTATTCTCGCGGTGCCAAAGGGGCAGGTCGAAGCCGGCCTGACCACGAACCTCAGCTATCTGACCATTATGAGGCTGATCGTGCTGCCCCAAGCTTTCCGGTCGGCGTTCCCTGCATTGTTCAATACGTTCATCTCTTTGGTGAAAGACACTTCACTGGCCGCGAACATCACCGTGGTCGAGATGTTCATGGCCGCGCAGCGTATCGTCGCCACCACCTATGAACCACTGGTGCTTTATTGCGAGGTCGGCGTGATATATCTTGCTTTCTGCACGGTATTGACATGGCTCCAAGGAGTGTGCGAGAAGCAGCTTGCCAAACGGTTCTGAAAAAGGCATCGAGTTCAGCGCCTTAACGGCAAATCCTGTGCTCCTTAAAGCAAAACCAATAAAAAACGATTCGCGTGGCATTCGCATAATGTCGTGAATGCCACACAAATCGTTTTTTTTTGGCTCTGTTAACTCAGAGTGGACATGAGCCTTCATGTTCACAACTGTAGTTGCACTGAGATTACAGTTGTTGGAGGTGAGGGTGATGGGTTTCACCGAGGAGATCCGTAGCCAGTTGTTCGGCATGGGCGCATTGGGGCGCAGACGGGCCATCAATGAATTGCGATCTTCTGAGGACAAGTACGCGCGCAGTCTCGTCCCGTGTTGGAGGATGTGGTGGCTCGCCCACGCTCGAAGCGCGGACTGTCGAAGGAGCAGATCTGCATCATGAGCGGTGTCTTAGCCAGATTATTATCTCTTTTGCTCCTCAGATCATTAACAGACCTTTGAAGCTTAAGGTTGTTAAGGATAACAACTTTAATTATGGACAATGGAAAGAACTGCCGGAGGAATGTCAAAACAACAAAGCGGAATCAGGGACTTGCTCCTGTTGATGACTTCTTTGGAGTTCGTGAAGAAGATCTGGTAAACCAAACAGATTTAGCGTTTGCTATAGCTGACCTATGTGGGCCGGGGTTGGGATGTGATGAAGATATCGAGGCATATTGCAGCACCGTTAAAGACGTGGATATTCTTAGAAGGGGTTTTCGTCCTGCTCAATCAGATGAGATTAATGTGCTTACTTATCATAAGGCTAAAGGACTTGAATTTGACATCGTTTTTTGTCTTGAAGCCTATCGTTTTATCATGCCTCCATATAAAGGAGTACAAAAAGATATTGAGCAATCTCTTGGCATGCACTATGTCGGAATAACCCGTGCAAAGAAAGCTTGCCATATTGCTTTGGGGTCTCAACGGCACAACAAAGATGGTTTACGAGATGCTGAACCATCGGAGTTTTTAACAAAAAACGAAGCTCTTAAAGGACTGCGCAGAGATGTGCACTGGTGATAGATGAAGGGCCTGTGATAAACGAGCCTCGGTTGTTGAGAGGTGAATTCGATAATCGGATGTGCGGTGCGTTTTTTGAGGGGGTCTGCTTTCGAAAATATCATGCGGCGGGCTTCCAGACGAGAATCGAGGTGTGAGGCTTGAGTTTGGGAAGTAGATGAGAGGAAGAGATAATATGCCCGTCGGCGTTTAAGCTGCGGGCGTTTTTCTTGTTCTACTGAACAAAAATAAGACAGCATGACGTAATCTAAAAACAGCAGACACTCATGTTGGTTACATCCAGACGATAGGTTAATTGATAGACTAAACCGAAAGATGGTTTGCGAGAGAATCCATATGTTTGTGGGGTGAACAATGACTGTTTCCAAAGTCGAATCTCGTACGGTCTCGGAGTGTTCTCTGAACAACATCACGTCCATGGATCCGCTGAACGAGGAATGGTACGAAAAGCTGATCATCGAGCATCTGACGGAGAGACTCGGATATGAGCATCTGTACGGGCCCGACGTCCGACGCACCGACGACTCGTATCGCGACGTATTCCTTCCTGATATTCTCCCGGATGCCTTGCGACGAATCAACAGAAATCTGCCGGAAGCAGCCATCGATGAGGCCATTCGGAAGATTCAGAATGTCGAGATCGGCAGCCTGGAGCAGCGCAACGAGATATTCAATGACTACCTGCAATCAGGAGTCGAAGTGCACTTCTTTGACGGCAAGGAAGAGCGTGATGACATCGTCCGCCTGCTTGATTTCGATGATCCCGAGAACAATGATTTCCATGTCGTGAACCAATGGACGTTCGTGGAATATTCCGAGAAACGTCCCGACGTCATCATCTTCGTGAACGGCATGCCGCTGGTATTGTTCGAGCTGAAGTCCCCGTCACGCGAGGAGACGGACGCTTCTGACGCGTACCTGCAATTGCGCCAGTACATGAAGCAGATACCGAGCATGTTCGTGCCCAACGTGTTCTGCGTGATGAGCGATATGACCCAGACCAGGGTCGGCACGATCACATCCGACGAGGACCGTTACGTGGCTTGGAAATCGGCTGACGGCGACTATTCCGGAGCGAAGGCCGCGACATGGAGCACCATGATTGACGGCATGCTCCCGAAGGAACGGCTGCTCGACATCATCCAGAACTTCGTATGCTTCAACGATTCCTCCGAGAAGGTCGTGAAGATCATCGCCGCATACCACCAGTATTTCGCGGTGAGGAAAGCCATCGTCAGAGCGGAGGAGGCCGTCAATGGGGATGGCAAGATCGGCGTGTTCTGGCATACCCAGGGAAGCGGAAAATCGCTTTCGATGGTGTTCTTCGCGCATCTGCTGCAGCGTTATCTTGAAAGCCCGACCATCGTGGTCATCACCGACCGCAACGATCTCGACGACCAGCTTTTCGGACAGTTCAGCCGCTGCGCCAGGTTCCTGCGCCAGAAGGCGGTCCAGGCCGAGAGCCGCAGGAATCTTCAGGAACTGCTTGAGGGTCGTGAGGCGAACGGTATCATCTTCACGACCATGCAGAAGTTCTCGGACGGCGACGAGCCGTTGTGCGACCGGAGCAACGTTGTGGTGATGGTGGACGAGGCTCACCGCGGCCAGTACGGCCTGACCGAACGGATCAATGCGGACGGTCATGTGTCGGTCGGCGCGGCCCGTGTCGTGCGCAAGGCGCTGCCGAACGCGTCCTATATCGGTTTCACCGGAACGCCGATCTCCACGGATGACCGCAACACCCGCGAGATCTTCGGCGACTACATCGACGTGTACGACATGACCCAGTCCGTCGAGGACGAATCCACCAAGCCGGTCTACTACGAAAGCCGTGTGGTCTCGCTCCATCTTGACGAGAACGCGCTGGGCCGCATCGACGCGGTCTACAAGGAGTTCGCGGACCAGGCCGACGAGGCGAGCGTGGAGAAATCCAAGCATGACCTCGGCGGTCTCGATGCCATCTTCGACACTCCCGAAACCATCGACGCATTGTGCCGCGACATCGTGGACCATTACGAGAACAACCGCGCCGACGTCCTGGCCGGCAAGGCCCTGATCGTGGCGTACAGCCGGCCGATCGCGATGAAGATCTACTACAGGATCATGGAGCTGCGCCCCGAATGGAAGGACAAGGTCGGCGTGGTGATGACCATGTCGAACCAGGATCCGGAGGAATGGTTCGACGTGTGCGGCGGCACCACGCACAAGAAGGAGATGGAACGCAGGTTCAAGGACGATTCCGATTCCCTCAAGATCGCCATCGTCGTGGACATGTGGCTCACCGGCTTCGACGTGCCCAGCCTGTCCACCATGTACGTGTTCAAACCGATGAAGGGCCACAACCTCATGCAGGCCATCGCCCGCGTCAACCGCGTGTGCAAGGGCAAAGAGGGCGGTCTGGTCGTGGATTACATCGGCATCGCAGGCGCGCTCAAGCGTGCGATGAAGGACTACACCAGCCGCGACCAGCACAATTACGGCGACATGAACATCGCCGAGACCGCCTATCCGAAATTCCTTGAAAAGCTCGACGTGTGCCGTGATCTCATGTACGGCTTCGACTACCGCAAACTCATCTTCCAAAACAGCAGGGAAGCTCTTGCCGACGCCATCGCGGAAGGAACCGACTGGCTGCTCGATCCGGAACGACACGAAGACACGGAATCGTTCCTCAAGCAATGCCAGCTCATGAACCAGGCGCTGAGCCTATGCAAAAGCATGGTAAGCGAAGAGGACGCGCATGAGGCGGCTTACCTATCCGTATTGCGCGTGCAAGTTCTACGCTTGACCGGACGTGGCTCCGGCGGGGGCGGCGGCATGACGTACACGGAATTCAACAAGCAGGTGAGCGAGATCCTCCAGCAGAGCGTGCATGCGGACGGCGTGCTCAACCTGTTCGAGAAGGATAGCGTGGAGATCTCCCTGTTCGATGAGGCGTTCCTTCAGGAGGTCGCCGGCATGAAGGAGAAGAACATCGCGATCGAGAGCCTGAAACGCCTCATCAAGGAGAAAGTGCGGGCGTACGGGCGCACCAGTGTGGTCAAATCCCAGAAGTTCAGCGAGATGCTCCAGAACACGTTGAACGCGTATCTCAACGGCATGCTCACGAACGCGCAGGTCATTGAAGAGCTCGTCAACATGGCCAAGGAGATCATGAAGGACCGCGACGACGCGCAGAAACTCGGCTTGAGCGACGAGGAGATGGCGTTCTACGACGCAATCACCCAGCCGCAGGCGGTCAAGGACTTCTACGACAACGACCAGCTCGTCTCGATAGCCCGCGAGCTGACCGATGCGATGCGGAGCAACGCCACGATCGACTGGCAGAAGAAGGAAAGCGCCAGGGCCGGCATGCGGCGTGCCATCAAACGTTTGCTGCGCAAATACAAGTATCCGCCCGAAGGCGTCGAGGACGCCATGAAGACCGTCATGGAACAGTGCGAGCTGTGGGCCGACACCAAGATCAGCGAATAGGACGAGCAGGAGGATAATACAAGACATGGCAAAGAAGAAGGACAATACCGCCGAGATCGGCTTCGAGGAACAGATCTGGAGTGCCGCCGACAAGCTGCGCGGCAACATCGACGCTTCCGAATACAAGAACGTCGTGCTCGGCCTCATCTTCCTGAAGTACATCTCCGACAAGTTCGACCAGAAATACCAGGAACTCGTTGAGGAGGGCGAGGGCTTCGAGGAGGACCGCGACGAATACGCGAGCGAGAACATCTTCTTCGTTCCCGAGAGCGCCCGCTGGAAGACCATCGCAGCGGCCGCGCACACGCCTGAGATCGGCAAGGTCATCGACGAGGCCATGCGCCAGATCGAGGCCGAGAACAACAAGCTCAAGGGCATCCTGCCGAAGAACTTCGCACGCCAGGAGCTCGACAAGCGACGTCTGGGCGAGGTCGTGGACCTGTTCACCAACGTGAAGATGGCAGAAAAGGGCGATAGCCGCGACATCCTCGGACGCACCTACGAGTACTGTCTGGCCAAGTTCGCCGAAGCGGAGGGCAAGAACGCCGGCGAGTTCTACACACCCGCGTGCGTCGTGAAGACGCTGGTCGAGGTCATCGAACCCTACCACGGGCGAGTGTACGATCCGTGCTGCGGCAGCGGCGGCATGTTCGTGCAGTCCGCGGACTTCGTCAAACGCCATCAGGGCAACATCAACGACATCTCCGTGTACGGCCAGGAGTCCAATCCGACCACGTGGAAAATGGCGACCATGAACCTCGCGATCCGCGGCATCGACGCGGATCTGGGCGATCATAATGCCGACACGTTCTTCGAGGACCTGCACAAGACCGAGAAATTCGATTTCATCCTCGCTAACCCGCCCTTCAACCTGAAGGACTGGGGAGGAAAGAAACTCGAGAACGACGTACGCTGGCAGTACGGTACCCCACCGGAGGGCAACGCCAACTTCGCATGGGTCCAGCACATGATCCACCACCTCAACCGTTCCGGCCGCATGGGCATGGTTCTGGCGAACGGCGCGTTGTCCAGCCAGACGAACAACGAGGGCGAGATCCGCGCCAAGATCGTGGATGCCGATCTGGTCGAAGGCATCATCGCAATGCCGGACAAGCTTTTCTACAGCACCGGCATACCTGTGAGCCTGTGGATCATCACTAAGAACAAGAAGCAGTCTGGCAAGACGTTGTTCATCGACGCGCGCGATATGGGAACCATGGTGTCCCGCAGGCTCCGCGAGTTCACTGATGAGGACATCGCCAAGGTATCGACTGCGTTCGACGCGTTCCGTGACGGCACTCTGGAAACGGAGAAGGGCTTCTCCGCCATCGCCACGACGGAAGATATCAAGGCGCAGGATTACATCCTGACTCCGGGCCGTTACGTCGGTGTCGCCGAAGTGGAAGAAGACGATGAGCCATTCGATGAGAAGATGACCCGTCTGACCGGCGAAATCGCCAAATGCTTCGAGGAATCCAACCGTCTGCAAGAGCAGATCAAGAAGAATCTGGAGGCCATCGGCTATGGCATGTGAATGGCATTCAGCACCTCTTGGTGAACTAATTTCCTACATCGGCAAGGGTGTTGCGCCCAAGTACATAAATGACGGCCCAGATGCCACCATGGTTCTCGGTCAGAAATGTGTTCGCAATCAAGCCCTTCAATACGAGCAAGCCCGCTTTCACAATTCCGCAGAGAAAGCTGTTAATCCTGATAAAGAAGTTCGGAAGGGTGACATACTCGTTAATGCTACTGGCGTAGGGAGCGCGGGACGAGTTGCCCAAGTCATGGCAGATCCATCACGTCAATGTATTACCGATGGGCATGTCATCACTCTCAGAGCTAAAGACATCAATCCTTTTTATCTGGGTTATTTCGTCAAATCGAAGCAAAATACCATTGAACTCATGGCGGAAGGTTCAACCGGACAAACCGAGATGAACCGACAGCGACTTCAAAATGAGATCATTGTCACCTTCCCGGAGAGTAAAGATCTTCAAAAGAGAATTGCTGAGTACGGACTTGCTATCGACAAAAAAATAGCAGTTAACAATCAGCTAAATGATTATTTAGAGCAACTATGTCAGTCTCTTTTCAACCGTTTTGATAACGACGAGAATAATCCATTCGTAAAAGTTTCTGATATTGCTGACGTAAATCCAAGAAGAACTCTTAAAAAAGGAGAAGAGGCTCTTTGCATCGAAATGGCCGATCTGTCCACAACAGGGGCATTTCCTACGGATTGGCGCACGAAAGCATACAACGGTGGCGTTAAGTTTGTTAATGGGGACACAATCTTAGCCAGAATTACGCCATGCCTCGAAAACGGGAAGGCAGGGTACATTAATTTTCTGGAACAGGATGAAGTGGCTTTTGGATCAACCGAATATATTGTGCTCACTTCAAAAGGTGAGTTGCCTTCAGAATTCTTCTATTTTCTAGCCCGCAATGAGGACTTCATTTCATATGCAACAGCTCACATGAATGGATCGAGCGGACGACAGCGTGTTTCAGGCTCGGATGTCGGAAATTATGAAGTAAGAATGCCCAGCGAAAAGCAGATCTCAGAATTCAGGAAGATCGCAGGAAATGCCATGAGAGTTATTTCCGCTAGCTCAATAGAGAGTAGGAAACTTGCGCAATTACGCGATGCGCTTCTTCCCAAACTTATGTCCGGTGAAATTGATGCCTCGAAAGTTGAGCTTACGCAGCTAACAAATAATCATTTAGCTGATTGTTAAGGGCAATTTTGTCGACAATGGAATCAAGCACTTCTACGATTGCATCTTGTGTTGCCTTGTCAGGTATCTTGACAGGGCAGAGATTCACG